>Ga0136560_1000053_pt1 | contig 39994 bp, 8 predicted proteins | sample AntRauMeHopE1497_FD_104925 | JGI IMG/M metagenome (GOLD analysis project Ga0136560, IMG submission 104925) | Saline lake microbial communities from Rauer Islands, Antarctica - Metagenome Hop E1 #497 | ecosystem: Environmental > Aquatic > Non-marine Saline and Alkaline > Saline | place... | reverse complement strand
TCGTCGTATGATGGCGGAGCGCCGCTTCGACGAGCGAGCGGGCGAGCGGGCGGGCGACCTGGCGGCGATCCGCGCCGTTGCTGGCCCGGGCACGATGGAGGACCCGACCACGTCGCCCAAGGTTCGGCTTAAGACGCTCCGGGCAAGGGCTGCTGCAAAGGCGGATCGCGGGTCTGGGCGCACGGACGAATCCCTGGAGGCGGCGGCACATCCGAGCGAGTCCCGGGTCGCTCAGTGGCGAGAAGAGGCGCGGCAGCAGGAGGAGGACGCCCGTCAGCGGGAGGCGAAAGCAGCGGAGAGGGCGCGGGCAGAAGCTGCCGCCTCCCGCGTCCAGGCAGGCGTCCGCGGCCGGCTGGCGCGCCAGCACAGCCGCGCTCTCATGGCCCGCCGCCAAGAGGACCGGGACCGCGAGAACGCCGCTGTGCGCGTGCAGGCAGGCGTCCGGGGGCTGCTCGGCCGGAAGGAGGGCCGCACGCGGGCGAACAGCAAGCGGTTCGACGAGACCGCGGGGGCGAGGCGGCTTGCCCTCGGAGGCATCCCGGCCGGCCGGTCGCTCGACGCCGAGTCGGTGCCGATGTCGCCCATGGCTCGGGAGAGGGCCGTCCCGGCTTCACCGGGCGCGCGGGCACAGTCGCCAACCGCCGGCGCCGCGGCGGCTGCTCTTGGGCAACACCCTGCCGGCTCCCGGACAAGCGAGCATGCCCCGCTGGTCCGCCGGCCCTCGGAGGCGGTGATCGGGCGCTGGCGGCTGCAGGCCGAGCGCGCGCGGATCGCCTCCCGGCGTGTCGCCGAGGCCATGGCCCACGAGGCCCGGGCGAGGCAGGAGGCCGAGGCCATGCGCAGCGTGCAGGCCGACGAGGACGCGTCAGAAGCAGAGCGCGCCCGCTTGCTCTCTGCCAAGGTGGCGGCAGACGTCAAGGCGGCTGTCTTGGCCAAGCAGCTCGCAGCCGCCGGCCGGATCGCGAGGGTCGAGGCCGCGCGCATGCAGCGGCTCCAGCGCGAGAGGCAAGCAAGGGATTCGCGACGAGCCCTCGAGGCCGCGGTCATGGGGCCTCCGTCCGACGCGTCGGAGCGAGGCGAGGGCACCTCGGCCGGAAGCGCCGGCCGGCCAGCTCCGGCCGGAGGACGGCACGCCAACGGCGAGAGCAGCCACGACGAGGAGGACGACGGGGAGGAGGAGGTGGCCGAGCCGTGGGACGGAGAGGCCTCCCCCTTCGTCGCCACCAGCGCATCCTTCCGCGAGGGCGCTGACGCGGCCGCCGTGGCTGCCGTCGCGGCCCTGCACGCGGCTGAGGCGACGGGCGACGATGAGGGGGCCACCCTCGCACGCGCGGAGATGGCGGGCGACGCGGCCGGGATGCAGGCGGCGGCGGCTGCCACTCTCATCCAGGCTGCCGTGCGAGGGCACGTGGCTCGCGCCAGGGTCGGCGACCCGTCCGATGGCGTTGATGACGCGTCGGTGGAGGCCACGCGCCCGGAGCCGGCCGCGGACGGGCTCGACCGCGCCCGGCCGGGCTCGGACGGCGGGCCTGCCGACGACCACGCGTCGTCGGTCGGCGTCGGCTCCGCACGGTCCGGGTCGGAGGCGGGCGGGGTGGACCTGGAGGGGGAGAGGGCCGTGCACGAGGAGCGCATGGCTGCGCTGGAGGATGCGGAGGAGCGGCGGCGCGCCCAGAAGGAGATGGAGGCATCCGCCGTGGTGGAAGCGGCAAGGATCGCAGCCCGCGCGGAGGCCGAGGCCGCGACGGAGGGCGCCAAGGCCGCGGAGGCCGCGGCCAAGGCAGCGAGGCAGGCGGCCGAGGAGTCCGACGCCAAGCGCCGCGCCGCGGAGGAGGAGTTCGGGCGGCTACGGGCCGAGGCGACGGCAGAGGCGCGGGCCGCGGCGGAGGAGGCCAAGGACGCCCGGGCGGCCGCGAAGCGAGAGCGCGAAGAGCGGCAGGCGGCAGAGGACGAGGCCCGCTCGCTCCGCGCGAAGCTCCAGCAGGCAGAGGCGGTGGCCGAGGGGGAGCGGCTGCGCTCGGAGGCTCGCGCGGACTCGGAGCGCGAGGCCGCGGCCCGGGCGCTGGAGACGGCGCGCGCCGCCGAGGAGGCCCGCGAGCGCGCCGAGGCCGCCGCGGCCAAGGAGCGCGGCGACTCGGAGGCGCTGAAGCACGCCACGGCGGCCGAGGTGGAGCGTCACCGCTCGCTCGCGCTGCAGGCCGACGAGGAGAGGGCCCGGGCGCTGAAGGAGCACGAGGGTCATGTGCGCGAGGTGCAGGCGGAGATGCGGAGGCAGGCTGCGGAGCAGGAGGCGGCTCTGCAGGGCACGGCGGAGGCGCACCGGCGGGCGATGGAGGAGGCGGACCGGCGGGCGGTGGAGGCGCAGCGGGCCGCGGACGCGGAGCGTCAGCAGGAGCGCACGGAGGCAGAGGCGAAGCGCCTTGCAGAGCGGGAGGCGCTGCTGGCGCAGAGCGACGAGCACCGGCGCGCGATGGAGGCGGCATTCGCGGAGTCGCAGGCGCGGGCGGAGGTCGCCAAGGAGGAGATGAGGAGCAAGCGGGAGGAGGCGGAGGAGCGCGCCCGGGAGATCCGCAGGGACGCCGACGAGGAGAAGGAGCGGCTGCAGGCGGAGACCCGGGCAGAGCTGCGGCGGATCAGCTCGGCGGCGGACAAGGCCGTCGGGGAGGCCGACGCCGCGAGAGAAGAGGCGGAACGGGAGCTCGAGGCGGCGCGCGTGTCGCAGGCCATGGTGCTGGCCGAGGTGCGGGAGACGCGGGGGGGCTACGAGATGGCGGCGCGGGAGCGGGCGAGGGCCCGGGAGGCCACGGACGCGCTCCTGGCGGCAGAGGCGCGCATGGCGCTGCTGGAGCGCGAGCTCGGGCACGCCCGCGCGGCCATCGAGGGTCGGGCGCCCATGCCGGCGCTCACGGACTCGGCTCGCCCGGCGCTGCTCACCGACGTGGCCAGGGGCCCGGGGCGCGGCGCCATCACGCTCACCCGCAGCGCGCCACCACCCCCCCTGCAGAGCGGGGGGCCCCGAGCCGGCCGCGGGGCAGCGTTTGGTGTTGCGTCGCCGTCGCCGTCAGTCTACGCCCTTCCCGCCGGCGTCCACACGCCGGGGGCGTTCGCCTCACCGCCCCCGCCCCCCCAGGACTCCCCTCGGGCCCTGGCCGACAGGGGCAGCGAGAGCGAGTCGGCATCGCCGGGCGGCGGGGGTCGCTCCGGGCGGTCGCGCTCGCCGCCGTCGGCCATGTCACGAGGCCCCCGCCGCTCCGGCTCCCGCCCCAACGTCCGGGTGCAGGTGCCCGGGACGCCGGTGGGGCGGTCGTCGGCGGCCGGGATGGAGTCGCCCCCCGCCGACGGCGACGGCATGGGCCGGTCTCGCAGCCCGGCCCGCGACGGCACCCCGGCGTCGTCCGAGGAGGACGAGTCGTTCCGCCGCGCCGTGGAGTCCGCGACGCGCGATGCCGTGGCGAGGCTTGAGCAGCAGGGGCAGCTGCCCCAGTCCACGACCGAGGCCGACAGGGCAGAGCTCGTCCGGGCTGCGGTGCGTGGCACCGGCAGCGCGGCGCGGCGCTCGGACAGCCCGCGGTCGCTCCAGCGCTCGATCGAGGCGGCCGTGGCGTCGCGCAGGCCGTCGAGCCCCACCATGGCGGCCGCTGCCGACGCGGCGCAGGCCAAGTCCAAGGCCGCGCTCGAGGGCCGCGGCCGGTCCGCCTCGCCGCTCGCCAAGTCACCCACCCAGGACGGGGATACCAAGGCGGGCGCGCCCAAGGCCGGCTCCAGCAGCCTCGCGGGCATGGCCTTCGCCGTCGTGCGGGCCAGGCGGGCGTCGCAGCGTGCCAAGGCGCGGCTGAACTCGCAGGAACTCCGCCGGCCCTCCGTTTACGACAACCGCCCGAGCCCGCGCAGCAAGGGCGAGGAGGACGAGCGCAAGGCAGAGCTCCGCGTGTCCACGCCGTGGCTCGTCGCCGGCAGCGCCGGGTCCCGCCTCTCGACCGGCAAGCCGATGACGTCACACCTGTCGTCGCTGTCCGAGTCGTCGCCCGCCGACATGGCGGAGCGGGAGGCCAGGCGGCAGGCGAACATCGACGCCGCCGAGGCCAGGCTGGCCAGGAAGCGGCAGAGCGTGGCCTCGGTCCGTGCCCTCGGCGTCAAGGAGGCGGTCAAGGCGGCCGTCGCCGAGGGACACGTGGTCGCGGCCATCGCGACGGACGCGAGGGAGGCGGCGGGCCTGTACGCGGGCACCCCCAGAGCGCTGCCGGCCGTGGCCGAGTCGGCCGAGTACGAGCCGTCAGTGGCGTCGAGGACGGAGCGGGGCGGCGGTGGAGCGCCCCCCCCTCCTCCTCCCCCGCCACCTGGCGCGCCCCGCAGGGACGCGGGCACTCCCCGCTCCTCGCGCCCGGCCGGCCGCCCGCCGCAGCCCGAAGACCCGCGCCGCCCACCCCCGATCCAGCGCGCGCCCTCGGACACCCCGTCCGCGCCCGGCAGCCCCCGGGCGCCGCCGTACACCCCGAGGACGGCGGCCTCGGTCGCGCGGCGCGCCGAGGACGCCGCCCTCGCCCTGCAGGTGACTTCCCCCACCGCCGCCCAGGCCACCGGGCAGGGCCGCGCGCGCAACCGTCGCTTTACCACGGCCGTGACCGCGACCATCGCGGCCCGGCGCTTCGCCGACTCGCGCCGGCGCGACCGCCAGAGCGTCGCGGGCAGCTTCAACCGATCCAGCGGCGGGCGTGGCTACTCAGCCCTGGCCGAGGAGCTCTCCCGGGAGGACCGCGAGGAGAGGGAGAGGCGCGCCCTGGCCGCGACCGCGGGAACGTCGTCGCCCGGCACACCCCGGACGAGGGCGGCGGCGGGGCGCCGCGGGGCCCGGCCGTCGTCCGTGGCTTCGCGCGGCTCGATGCTCTTCGACGAGGTGCTGAGCGGAGGCGGGAGGTCCCCCGTGCCCGACGACTCGGCGCGGCTGGCGCAGGAGCTGGCCCAGGTGCGCCGGGAGCTGGAGGCGGCCAAGGCTGGGCGGTCGCCTGTCTCCCCCGCGGAGCCCTCGAGGGCCCACGGGCGCCCCCCCTCGGTGGCGTCCGAGCTGACCGCCGGACCCGTGCACTCGTACACCGACGAGGACGCGCCACGCCGGCCGGCCCAGGGAGGCCGAGGCCGTCGCACCCGAGAGGCGGCGCCGGAGGAGGACAGCTCCGGCCTCGCTGAGCTCGAGGCGGCCATCCGGGCGGGCGCGGAGGAGCATGGCGACATCGCCGACGAGGACCTTGGCGACGCGGAGCGCATGATCGCTGAGATCGCGATGCTCGAGCAGCTTGCGGCCGCCGGCGGCTCCGGCAGAGGTCGCCGGGGCTGAGAGCGCGCCATTCGTGACGCGAGACATCGGCTTGCCGCCTGAGTGACGTGCGCGTAGCGCAGAATGAGCTTTCCGTGAACGAAGGGTTGAAGCGCAACCCAACCCGTCAGCGATGGCACTACGTTGTCCCGCAGGCCCCCAGTCACTGCCTTGGCACACACGCCCCCGTTGGCGGCAAGACCCTCGCAGCAAGGCACCTGGTTCTCCGCTTGCTGCCTGTGTGCCGGCCGCGCCATGCTGCGCGGTCGCCAGGAGCTGGAAGAACTGCTCGACGACGCCGCCAGGGGGGCCGATTCGGCCTCGCTGCGGCTCCGAGCCTCAGATGCAGCCCGAGCCAGCGCGTTATTGTGCGCTGCTGCGGGGTATGCTGGCCTGGCTACGGCCGGCCCCGTCGGCTGCACCGCCACGCAACGTCACCAAGCTTCGCGGCCTGCTGAGGCTTCGACTGTCGTGCCTCCGACGAGCCCTGCCCCACAGGCATGGGTCGGGCCGCCGGAAATTTTGCCCATGGACCGGGACGTAACCTCTTCGGGCGCGTTCCCTCGGCTGGGCGCCGCCGCAACAAAGTCGAGCGGCACAACTCCGAATCTTGAGCCGAAGACGCCGCCGCCGCTACAGTCGCCCAGATCGGAGATGCATGTCTCGCACATCGCCTCGCCAGGGTCTGTGGGCGGTGACAGGGCGAGCGAAGGCGGCCAGGACCCGCTGCTTCCCGACGTCATGACGCCCAGCGTCAGCAGGCTTTACGGCGCGGATCGGCCCGGCGACGAGAACGGGCCAGCCGGTGCGGTTGCACGAAGCGGAGGCTCCAGCCGGGCCAGATCGTCGAGCGCCGAGCCGAGGCGCCGCAACCACCGCCACGTCTCCAGGGTAACCGGGCCGGACGCCAGGCACGCCGCCAGCGCGCGCCGCGCCCTGCTCGCAGAGGCAGGCTCGGACGGCAGCGAGCGGGGGAGCGCCTCGACGTGCTCCACGGGGGCGGCCGACGCCCCCGATGCCGCCGCGGGCCGCCCGGGCCTCGGGCTCGCTGGCTTTGCCCTGGCCGCGTCGGCGGCGCCCGTGCTCCTGGGGCGCTCAGTCACCCTCCCGGCCTCCAGTGCCGCCGCGTCCGCTGCCGAGGCCGGGGCGGCCAGGTCCCGCGCGCTCCGCCTCCTCGGCGACCTCGTCGCCGATGCCTCGCTGCGGGGCTTCTCCGTGCGGCTCCAGCCCCACCCGGCGGCCGGTATCATCCTCCTCCACCCGTTTGCCGCCCGCCCGGGTCCCGGCACGGCTGGTGCAGAGCCGGCCTCCCCTACCACGGCGCTGCTCTGCTCACTTCGCCTCCTGGGCCTCATGCTCCGCGTGCACCCCCGCATCGCCCGCACCGCTGACGAGGCGCCCGGCGCGGGCGCGGCGCCCGCGCTCGAACCACGGCCAGAAGACGGCGCCGCCGTCGCGGCCGCCCCCTTCCGGGTCGGGTGGGAGTGTGCGGTCACCGCGCACCGCGCCCTCACCCGCCTCGCCCCGCGCCTGGCCGACCTCCCCGCCGCCCTCACCGCGCCCATCGCCGCCCACCCCGTCGTGGGCATCTTCGAGCGCTCCGGCCCGGGCGCGCCTCCCGCAGGCTCCGCCTTTCGCGGCGCCGACCCGGACGCGCCGCACAGCTCGCTGGATGGCGTCTGGCCGGCCTTCCGCCTCCGCATCGAGGCGCTGCAGCGCCCGCACGCGATGGCTCGGTCCGTCGCGCTCGGCGGCGCCAGGTGCACGGGCCCTGCCGACGCCGCCCCGGCTGCCTGCACCTCCTCCCGGCCGGACATTGACGAGGACGAGGCGCGGGAGCTGGGCGTGGTGGCGGCGTCGCTGAACCACGACTCCAGGCCCGCCGCCGGGTCCGACGCCCGGGCGCTCGCCGCGGCCAGCCGCCACGCCAGGCGCGTGGGCATGCACGCGCAGCAGGTGCGCAAGCTCCGCGCCGCCCTCCTCGCCCGCGTCGAGGCGCTCGCGGACGAGTTCGTGCGCGCGAGGAACGCGTGCGACGAGGCCGCGGAGAGCGCCTTCCTGCGCGCGCTGGAGGACGAGGCAGCTGACCTGAGGCGCGGCGTGGCGACGCTCGGCCGGAGCTGGTTCGCGCGGGAGCTGCTGGCGATGTGGGTCAGGGGCGGCGTGCTGCCGCAGAGCGCGCAGCAGGACCCGGAGCTGGCGAGGCACGCAGGCAGGGTAGAGCTGCTGGAGGCGCGCATGCGGGGCGACGCGGGTGCGACGTCGGCGCTGGGGGCGCGCAGTGGCGCGAGCGGCTCGGCCAAGGCGCTGGCGACGCCGAGGAGGGCAGTGCCGCGGAAGAACACTGGAACGGGAGGGCGCCGCGCGCAGACCGGGCCTCAGGCTGGCGCGGGCGCGGGGCGGGGGCGGGAAGGGATCCGGCAGGGAGGGTCAGGAGCGCCCAGGCGCTCGCGGGCCCCGGCACTTCCGCAGGCGGCAGCAGCAGCGGCTGTGTCCGGCACCACGGCCAGCGGGCGGGGACGTGCGACGGTGGCATCGCCTGTCGGCGGCGCCGCATGGGGCGGCGGGCCCCGAGGCGCCGTTGCGGCGAAGGCGGCAGAGCTCGCGTCCCCCGCTCGGCTCCCCAGCCCCCCTGGCCGCGGCTCCGGCTCCGCCGCCGCACCGAGGGGCGCTCCGTCGGGCCTCGTGGCTGGTGAGCTCCGGGGCCGGGAGATCCTCTATGCGCTCGTGCTGCGGGCGCTCAACGACCACGTGGTGACCACCGAGCTGACGGGGCGGTGCGGCCTCGTCGTCGGCCGCCTCGGGCAGGGGTGCGCGGACCCGTTCGCCTCGGCCTTGGGCGAGGAGCCGTCATCGACACAGATGATGGCGTTGCGAAGGCTTCGGGCGGTGGGGCGCGCGCTGGGTGCCGCTGTTGCGACCCCGCATTGGGCCCACGCCGGTGGAGCGGGTGCCGAGGCGAGCGACGACGACGACGGCGACGACGACGACGGCGACGACGACGACGACGGCACCCGGGGCCGAGGCCCCGGCCGCCTCCGCCTCCCTGTTGACGCAGCCTCAGTCCTCAGCGAGGCCTACCGCGGCGGCTGGTGTTGCCACGCCGCCCCGCTGGTCCGAGAGCTTGTCCGGGTGGTATGCTCCTGCCCGGCGGCGGCGCGCGGCTACCGAGCGGAGCTCCGAGCAGCCGGACGCGCCGCCCTCGGCGTCGTTGGCGCAGTGGGTGCCGGTCTGTCGGGGTCGCACGGCCTGTGGCTGAGCCCCGGGCGCGCAATCGCGGCCAGCGAGTGCTTCAACATCGCTGCCATGACCCTGGACCCAGCTGCAGCATCATTTTCGACGTCGCTGGCCCATCCGGGAAGTTGGGCTGGGGACCTTTCCGGCAGGCCTGACTGCCAGCTGCGCACACTGGGGTGGCAGGCCCTGCTTGACGCCGACCCGGAGGCGTCTCGGGCCCGGAGCGGTTTCACGGTGAGCCCTGCCGACGTGCGCAGCCTGAGCGCGTCGAGCGCCACGGCCGCACCAGTGCTGGCAGAGGCGGGGATGGGGCACAGAGGCAGCCCGCATGCTTCGGGCGGCCGACTGGCAACGGCGCTCACGGACACGGAAGCCGTGATGCCTCGGCGGCCGAAGCGGTCTGGCACCACGCTCCTCGTTCCAGTGCGGAGGCGTGCGGAGCTGTCCCCGAGCCCGGCGACACCCGCTCCTGGCAACAAGGCCGACGGCACTCGCACTGAGGCAGCCGAGGCCTCGCTCGGACCGTCTTCCTCGGCCGACACCGGGCGCGTGCTGTCGCCACCGGCTGCGCTGCTGTCCCTGGAGGTGCGGGCGATGCTCGACGCAGCGCTGCTCGCACGGTACCCGCCCTTGGCCTCGCTGCTCGACGCCCTGACCCCTTCGGTGCTGGACGCATCGCTGGACCGGCTGGCCCGAAAGGCGGCCTCGGATGCTGTGGAGCAGCTCGGCAGCATGGTTGAACAACCGGCGCCGGGCGCCGAGGCCAGGGCTATGCGGCACGCTGCAGCTGCGCTAGGCTGTGAGGCGTGCTCCCTCGTCGCGGAGGCGATCCGGCCGGCTGTTGCGGGGGTCTCGTCCCTGATCTTGGATCGTCCTGCGGCCGAGATTGGCGGTTTCGTCGACTGCACCGTGTCGGTCGGGGTGGCTCGGGTCAAGGGCATGGTCCGCGCGCGAGCCGGACCTGTGCTCCGGCCTGTGGTTTCTGCTGCGCTCGCGCGGGCATCACGAGCGTGACTGGGAGTGCTTTCCAAGGAGTGGGTCGCCAGCCGTCGCTGAACGCCGGCCGGGCAGCAATTCCGAGGCGGTGACGGACGTGGAATTCGTCGAGAAGGCTGCTGATCGCCTGCATGGATGGTTTGGCTGTGAGTGCTGCTCAGCACGGCACCCCCGGGCTATGCGTCTGGTTCATTCGTGCGAGGTGCGACCGGCCGGGGTTCGGGCTGGCAGCAGGAGGGTCAAAATGACCAGCGCCACGAAGATGCGGCGGTACGGGGCCCTGAGTTTGCAGTCTAGTCGTACATCACAGGCCCAGTCAGGCTTTTCTGTTTCGCGCACCATCGTGTATGCGGGGCGGCTTGTGACGGGGGTCGCCGTGCAACCACGGGGGAAACGATCCTTTCGTGGTTTCAGCCGCCCCTATGCGGTTCCCTCGGCCTGCATCTCCATTCACGCATCATGACGTCTCGGACCGGTCTGGAACGCGAAGCTGCGCCTGGCAGCCGTATCAGGGCTCTGTGAAGCTCCGCCTGGGCGAAGAACAATGAAACTGGAGGACTCCCCCATCGGATGGCTGCCCTCCAGCCGAGTCCCAGCGGCCCGGAGCACTTGGCCGTACACTGACGTGCTCAGGCCGGCTACTGTAGCACTTGGAACCGCTGCACTCGCGCCGCGGAGCGTCCGCCAAGGATTTGGCGACGGAACCCTTGGGCTCGCGGGGCTCGGCCAGAGAGGTCGGGTCTCGTCCGAGCCGCCCATATCCGTGGGATTCGGAACAAGCTGGCCGGCTAGCTGAATGTGGCCGGTCGATGCCCAGCTCAAGGGCGCAGCTGGGCCTTGTGCGGTCATGGCGGTGCTCGAGGCTCCGTCACGGAGCAAATGCACCCCAGAGACCTTTCCAGCCCTCGAACCCGCCCAGCAGCTCCTCACCTCCTCGCACGCTTCAAGGGTAGAGGTGTCGGTACGAAAGCCCACTTGACCTGAGGGGTAGCTGGCGTGTGCAGTGGCACTGGAGCGGCTGGCGGGCGATGTAGGGCTGCAGTCATTGCATAACGATGACGTGACCTCCGCAGGTCCGTTATGCAGCTCCCTCCAAGGGATACCTCGCGGAATCGCTCTCAGTATCGTCTGGTGCTCGGCCTGCGAAGATTCAGAAGCGGTGGGGACGGCCTGAGCGCACGTGAGAATCGTGATGGAAGGACATTGTCGGAACTTGCGGCCTCAATATCAACCGCCGTGTTCTTAGGAGCGGCAGATGGTTCTCCCGGCGCCCCGGCTTCGATTCCCAGCCGACCCTTGCTCGCCAATGCTCCCAGCCAAGGATTGGTCGTGTCGTTGGCACCCTTGACACGCTGGGGTTGGGCAACAGGTTCGTGCTCTCCGCATCCGCAGGCGAACGCGACTCGGTTCTTCCATTCCCACTGGTCAGCGGAGCGGGCCCTGAGACAGGATTCCTGCCCTATGGCACAAACTCACCGTGGCCATGTCGAATGTGTCCCGTGGCTGCCCACTGGCCGATGCTGTGGGTTCAGCGGGGGGGGCCGCCGAGGCCACGGCGCACGACCGCGCCTCCGGCCGCCAGATGGCCTGCAAGCACTCCGCTGAGCCTCTCGGGGGGAACCCGCTCTCTCGGACAAGCTGTACGCTTAGCTCTTCGCTTCTGCCGTGGCTGGACTGGTGCTGCTGGCACGGCTCCATTGGGGTCGCCGAGAGTGGTGCAATGGAAAAGGCCGCCCGGGTCTTATTAGCCCGACCCGTCTGCAGAGCTGTTCACCGAGCATCAACAGCCGGATTGATCGTTTGAACGTCGAGCTTCTGATGACCCATGCAACCCGGCATGCACACCTTTGCACCAGGCTTGCTGCCTTCAGTATGTGCTCAAGTGCTGCGCTGACTGCAGCCCCGCGCTCTGGGGCCGCGGTCTCGCAACGTAACGGCTCAGTCTGGGCGGTGCTGACCTTCGGCCTTCGGCGCAGAAATCTCCGACGATGGTCGTCGCCATCGATCAACAAGGCTCTACTGTGACCTGCTTGCGCACAGAACGATCGAGCCCGTTGGCGTCGTCGGTCATCCCCGGCACCACGCTGCTCCTGCATCTTTCACGCGTTGTGCGAGCGCTGTTGCGACAGGAAGTCCCGCCGCCAGCCACGATCGCGCGAGCCACTGACTTGCTGTCGAATTCTGCCCCGCTATCGTAAGCCAGTTCGTAATGCCCCATCTCATTCATGTGTGTTCCGGAGCCCAAGGTATGGTGCATCGGTGGGGCTTGGGGATGCGCCGGCTGCCCAGAAATGCCCCCTGCTACTTCAAGGCAGGCATACCCTCAGTGCGCGCGCTGGAACATGTGCGTATCGCGTCGAGCCTCTTTCTTGGGTCCATGCTTGGGGTTGATTTTGGCTGTTTCGTGCGCCCCGCGGTGAATCGGCCGAAGGCCACTCGTGCAAGCCTGGGAGAGACACAAAACTGGTGTTCAGCATCTTCTTGACGGGACTGTGTGTGAGCCCGGGATCCGACCCGGACACCCCAGGCCCCGGCACATGTCGCACGGGTCAATGGAGGAGCCGCAATACTGGGCAGAGCTGAAGATGATTGCGTTCCCAGGTTGCCGCTGCGCCATCTCCCGCCGCACACTCTCGCAGGGGTTGCCGCTGTCGCTTCACGCACCGGGTGGGTGCTGCACCCATGAGCAGTCAAGCCGACCGGGACCCGACGGCAGCTGAGCTTGATCTTCTGGCCAAAAACTTTTCCCGAGACCCAGCAGACACCCTGTCCGAGACGGAAGTGGAGGTGAGCCGAGCGCACGCCCAAAATGCGCACGATACCGCCTGGCCCCGGGTTGTCGGCGTGGCAGCAGCGGTGAGGCGCCGCGGGTATGCGTGCAGCTTTGTCACTCGCCCTCGATCGTCGCGCCTGACTTTGTGCAGACCCTTCTGCGTGCTAAGGAGGCAATTTCGACGGATTCATGGTCAAGGTGGATGTCCCTGGGACGGAAGGCACACCGGCGCCGCAAGAAGGCGCGCAAGCCGCAGCCGGCCGTTGGCTCTGCGGCGCCTTCGCCGCCAACCGCCGCCGAGACAGACGCAGGCATCGTGGCAGCGCATGAGCAGGGCCCGCTCACACCCCGTGCGCCAGCGGGCGGCGGCCCGCACGGAGTCCGCAGGGCACGGAGGGCGACGGCCCCTGTGAGCCTGGTTGCGCCGCTGGCGGCCGACTCACCCTCCCTTTCCGGCACGAAGGGGACCGCAACGATCCGGCGCGCGACGCTCTCACCAGGGGCGCACCTGATCAGGCCGGGGGCGGGCCGGACCGGGGATGACGAGGCCCAGACGCTGAGCTCGGCGCTGCGCCTGGCCGACGCTCGCGTTGCGTTCTCCGAGGCCGCGTGGGTCCTCGACTGCCTTGTCCCCGCGCCCGCCCGCCGGTGGGCCCGATGCGCCGTCGTGGCCTCGGCGCCCGGTCCAGGGGACGAGCCTCCGGCAGAGCTTATGTGGTGGCACGCGCCGGGCAGCCAGGCGACAGAGTTTCCGAGCGAGGCGGCACCGCTGCGCGCGCGGATCGGCCCCGCGCTACGGGAGCTGGAGCTCCGCGACGTGGACGTCACGCCGGGCGGCTGGGCCGGCTTCGTCGCCCGGCTCAGGGCAGCGGGCATGACGCCGGGTGCGCCCAGGGGACCGCCGGCCGGCGGCTCGCTGGTGTTCGCGGGCGTCGGCGGGGCCGAGCCCGTCGTCGCGGTGTGGCTGCCCCGCGAGGAATCGGCCGGCCGCCTCGTCACCACCGCGGGCCGCCTGCAGCGCATGAGGGGGGTGCCGCGCGCCGCCTCGTCGGTGCCGCCGTCCCCAGCATCGACGGCAGCCAAAGCAGCCGCGCCGACGTCCCCTGCCGGCTCGCGGTCCGCGGCCGGGCCACCTCGCGCCGCCGCCACGCCGCTCTCCCCCGCGCCCGCTGCGCGACGCCGCAGCGAGGCCGGGGCGGCAAGCTCGCGCCGAGACTGGACCCCCAGGCACGACGCCCCGCCGCGGCGGGAGCAGGACCAGCGCCGCACCGGAAATGCCTCCGTCGCGGCGTCGGCCGCCACCTCGTCCCGCGGCCCCCGCCGGCGCATCCGCAAGGGTGCGGGGGTGGCAGCGGCGTCATCCGGCCCCGCCCGACCGGAGCCCTCCCTGCCGGGGCGCGAGCGCTCGGCGACGCCTCCGCACGACGGCCGCCACCGCCCTTCGCTCCGCCGCCCGACCCTGTCCCCTTCCCCGGCCTCCCCCCCCCGCCGCCCCGGCGCCCCCGCGGCCTCCCCGTCCCGCTCCCCGTCCCGCTCCCCGTCCCGGCGTCTCTCCCTCGTGGACCGGCAGGCCATCGAGGCCCGCCGCGCCGCCGGCGAGCGGGAGGCCCTCGCCTCTTCCCGCCCAGCCTACTCCCCCTCCCGCATCGACGAGTTCCACCGCTCCGCGGGCATCCCCGCCCCCTCCCGGTCCGCCACGCCCTTCGAGTACCGATCCGGCTACGAGCGGCCCGGCTGGATGGCCGAGGACCCGTTCATCCAGTCGGTGTGGCGGCGGCAGCAGGCGGGCGGCGCCGCCCCGGGACAGGCGCCCGCCGGCGGGGAGGCCGTGCCCGCCGGCGTCGACTCGGTGTCGATCCCCGGGAGCGCGCGCGGCCGAAGGCGGAGCCGCCCGCCGGCCGCAGAGGAGTACGTGCCCTCGCAGCACCGCGGCGCCCTCGCCGCGGCGCCGTCGGACGGTGGGCCGAGGGGCGGGTCCGCGGACCGCCCACCGCCGCGGCGCCGTCGCTCCAGGTCCACGGCCTCCGCTGACCGGTCATCCTGGCTCGGGGCCGCGTCCTCGGCCGGGTCGGCGGCAGAGCCCCGGGGCGGCGCGCCGGTCAGCGCCGCGGTCACGAGGTGGACGGGGGACGGGCGAAGCGTCCGCCAGCGCAGCATCAGCCGCCTGGCGCAGCCCCGTGTGCGCAAGGCTCGGTTCCGCCCGCCGCCCCCGGACCCCGATGACGTGTCCCGGGCCCCGGGCCGGGCCGCGTCGCGCTCCGCGGCGTCCAGGCCCCGGCGAACGGCATCGGTCACCAGGCCCCGCCGGCAGCAGCCTCCGCCGCAGCAGCACCAGCGGCATAAAGTTGGCGGGCCGAGGCCCTGGAACGGCGGGAGGGCGGACGCCGCCCTGCCCCCGGCACACAGGACGGAAGGCAGCCACGACGGCGAGCAGCACCGGGGCGGTGGGGGCGACGACGCAGGCCGACTGTCCCGCCGTGACGGGTCAGAGGGCCGCCTCCCGCGTTCGGCCAGCCACGGCTCTGACGGTGAGGTGCGGCCTCACAGGTCGTCCCGCGGACGCCCCGACGACGCCCGCCGAGCAGCCCAGGCCCGGGGACGCTCCGGCGAGGAGCCCTCGCGGGGCGACGGCCCGAGGGACGGCGAGGCGCGCAATCCCCGCACGGCAGCCCGGAGCCCGCCTCCCCCGGCGCACCCCTCCGGCGCAGGGCGCCGCCCCGGCGGCTCGGTGGCGTCGTCCCGGTCCCGATCGGCGGACTCCCCCGCCGCGCCGGCCTCGGTGGCGTCCTCCACCCCCGGCGAGACGGCCCGCCGCACGGTGTTCCTCCGATCCCTCGCCGAGGCGGCCAGGAGCGTCAGGTCAGGCCTCGCCGGGCCGGGCGGCTGCCTCGAGCCCACGTCGCACCTCGCGGCATCCGTTGTTGGCGGGCCGCTGGAGCACAGCCCGACGCGCCGCGGGGGGGACGCGCCGCCCAGCCCCGACCCGCGGGCATCGTCGCCGCGGGGGCGCCGCCCCGCCCCCGAGAGCCCGGCCTGGGGCCCGGGCGGAGACGAGCGCGAGCCCAGCGGCGCGCCCCGGTGGGACCCGGTGCGGGGGCGCTCCCCCCCGCGCCCCGACGCCCTCTCCCGCGCCATGGGCATCGTCGCGAGGGCGGCTGACGAGACGGCCCGGCCAGCGGACGGACCCTTCCGCTCGCTGCCACCCAAGCCCGCCCGCACCGCCGCCGCGGCCCCGTCCCCCTTTGCGAGCGCCGTGGCGAGCCTCGACGGCCTCCTGGACGCCTCCAAGTGGTCCACAGCCTCCGTGTCGGCGGCTCTCAGCGCGCGCCACCAGCAGGACGCCCGCGGCCCGACGGCCGGCCGGCGCCCCGCACCCGCCGTCCCGCCCGCATCCCGGGTCCGGCTCGAGCGCGCGGCCGCGGCCGCCGCCTCGATGCGGGACGACACGGACCGCCTCCGCGCCGACGCCGTGGGCATGTTCCACGAGTTCGACGGCGCGTTCGAGCGAGCCATCGCCGGCCTCGGCGGCATCGCCAGCGCGATCAGGGAGTCGAGGGCATCAGCCACCCCGGCCCCGGCCCCGGCAGTGAGAGTCGATGGCGCGGGGGGCACTCCTGAGCCGAGGGACCCCGCCGCCGACACGCTCGGCCGCACAGCCGGTCGGGATGAGAGCGCCGGCAGCCCGCGGAGCACCGGCAGCGGGCCTGGCCGCGGTGCCATCACCGCGGCAGAGGTCCCGCCGCCCGCCGAGGGCCGAGGGCGCCCGACCCCGGAGCCCGTGGCCCGTGTGGCCGCCGAGGACGACGGGGGCGTGTCCGAGGTGGAGGAGCCGGACCGCCGCGCCGGCGTCGCGCCCCGCGTCCCGCCCGTCCGGGTGTGCGCGGTTCTCGAGCGGCCGCTGCCGGAGGACGCCGAGGACGGCGGGGCGGGGCGGGAGCTCGCGCGGCCGTCGGAGTCGCTCCGGGGCGGAGTGGACGTCGGCGGGGAGACGCTGTCGCTCGACGCGGTGACCCGGGTGGGCGCCGCGGGCCGGGCCAGGGCGCGGCACGCGGCGGGGGACGCGCCCCGCTCGGCCGTGGACGGCGGGTCGGGCCTCGTCGGCCTGCTGGACGCCGCCCCGGGCGCGGGGTCGGCGTGGCCAGCCCGCGGCCTCGCCGCCCACGTCGCCTCAGGCGGCAGCGCCTGCGTCCTCCTCGCCGGCCCCAGCGCCGGGTGCAAGGACGAGCTCCTCCTCGGCCGGCCCGGCGCCGACGCGCCCGGCTCGGAGGGCCTGGCCGCGGCGCTCGTCGCCGACGTCGTCCGCTGCATCCGCGGGGGCGCCTCGGTGCGGGTGTCCGCTTGCATCGTCACCCCGGCGGGCTTCGTCGACGCCCTCGCTCCCCCCACTGACGGTGACAGGCGCGACGGCGGCGGGTCCCCGCGATCCGTCGGCTCGGGGCGCGACGACGACGGCGGCGACATGGCAGCGGCCCTCGCCGCGAGGGCAAGGGCGAACCGGGCCATCGAGAGGGCGGCAGCCGCCGCCGTGGGCGCGAGCACGGCGCGAAGCCGCGCCCACAGCGACGACGACGACGACGACGAGGACGATGACGGTCACGGGGGGGCGCCCACCCCCGGGTCCGGCCTCGCCACCCTCGTGGGGGGCAGCCCGAGGCGTGCCCTACGGTCCGCCGCCGCCGTCGCCGCGGCCGGCGCGGCGGTGGCGACCCCCCCGTCGCGCGACGGCAGCCGGAGCCGCCACGCCGAGGCTGCGGGCCGCGCGGCGGCCCTCGAGGCCGCGGCCGAGGCCTCTCGCTCTCGGTACACCTTCTCCGGCTCCCCCGCCGTGTCGCTGTCCCGCCTGCACGGGCGGCCGCAGCCCGACGCTGCCGTCGCCGTCCGCGTGTGCGACGCCGCGCCGCTCGGCGAGATCATCGCGACGGTGCGGCACGCGCTCCGGCAGGAGGCCGTGGCCGCGCACGCCGTGCCCGGCTCGGCGGCCGCCACGGCCGCGGGGCCGGGGGTCGCCAGGCACGCACACCGGCTCCTCATCGTCGACGTCTGCCCCGAGGGGTCGGACGCCTGGGGCCGGGTCGTCCTCGTGTCGCTTGGTGACACCGGCCGCTCCCACGACGTCTCGGCGCTTCTGCGCGCGACCCCCGGCGGGCACGACGACAAGGACGACGAGGGCGACGGCGACGACGACGAGGCGGCGGACGCCAGGCGGCGGGCCACGGAGGACGTCCTGAAGCACGCGCACGCGTGGGCCACGGGCGAGACGACGGCGCTCGGCCGCGCCCTGTCCGGGAAGCAGCCCCACTACGCCGGCGACGGCCCGGCACTGGGCAAGGACGCCCCGGCCTCGGCGCTCGCCGCCGCCGCGAGCAGCCCCCTCCTCCGCCTCCTCGCGCCGTGCCTCGACTCCCGCACGGGATGCGCCGCGTTCTTCGCCGTGGTGCCCGACGCCGCCACCGCTGGCCGCCGCCTCAGGCTCCTCCGCTCCGGCGCCAGCCTCAGGGGCGCCGCGCGCTGCCCCGACGACGGGGCATCTGCGTCCGAGATTACCGAGGCTCTGCGCTTCGCGGCACGGCTGCGGCGCAACGCGGCCAAGCTGCACGCCACCGCCGCCGCCGCCGGCCTCTCCCAGTCCGGCAGGCGCGACGGTGGGCGCGTTGACGGCATCACGCCGCGCCGCGGCACGCAGGGGACGCGCCGGGAGGCGGCGCCCCGCCCCGACAGGAGCGGGGGGTCGGCGTCGGCGTCCGTCGTATCCTCGCGCTCGGGAAAGGGGGAGGCGGCCGGTGGAGGCGTCGCCTCGCGTGCCGTGCGGGCTGCGGGCGGCAGCGGCAGCCGGGGCAGCGAGGCCGCCGCGGCGGTGGACGACGTCGTCGAGGCGATGGCCAGGGGCGAGGCCGGCGGCGTCGTCGCGGCACGGGCTTCGCCCTGGGCCAGAGCACCCCAGCACGCGAGCCTGACGGGGACGGGGAGCTGGAGCGCGAGGGCCACGGCGCCCATCAGCGGGTCCCTGAGCCCCCGGGGCAGCTTCCGCTCGGAGCACACCCCGCTGTCGTCCCGGCCGCCGCGGCAGTCCATGTCATCGGCGGAGATGCAGCGGCACCTCAGGTCGCTCCCCCGCACCGCGCAGGGCGTCAGCACGCTGCCCGACGACACCGGCAGCGGCACCAGCCAGGGCGAGGAGCTTGCGGGCAGCGAGGAGGACAGCGATGCCGGGCCTGAGGTGCTCTGAGCGCGCGACCCGCCGTTGTTTCAGCGGCGTTCCGTGCGGCCCTGCCGCTCCCGTGTGTGGCAGGCCCCGCTCGGGCAGCGGGGGGCGTGCAGCCTGGCGGCGCCCCGGCGCTCCAATCAGGGCCAGGTTCTGGCAAACGAAACACTCACACACTCACAAGTTTGGCCGTGCGCCTTCACTGTCGGCGTCGTTGGGCGTCCGCTGCCCGGTCTCGGGCGGCGTAGCCTCGGTCACTGTTGGAACACGCACGGGGGCCGGGGCCGCCACGCGCTCAGTCTCCCCGCGCGAGCATGCCCTGCAGGTGCGCTTCGGCCTCGGCGGGGGTCATGGTGCGGAGGCGGTCGGCCTCGGCGCGCCGCTGCGCCAGCCGCGTCTCCAGGGTCTCCTGCAGCTCTGCGAGCTGCCTCACGCGGGCCTGGACGACCTTACGGGCGCGCTCTGCCTCTGCGATGGCGTCGTGGGACTCGACGACCCGGGCCTCCAGGTCCGAGCGCTCGGGCAGGCCGCTGACGTCGAGGCCGTCGATCTCCTTGTCCGCCTCCTCGTACGCCTCCCCGCGCTCGGCCGCCGCCGCGCGGGCGGCGACGGACCGCTCCGACCTCTTGACCAGGTCCATGGTGCGCTCCTGGGCCGCGAGGGTCTCCCGCAGCGCAGCGACTCGGGCCTCGATGTCGCGGCCGTCGCGCTGCTTCTGGAGGAAGTCCCTCGTCGCGGTGTTGAGCTGGGCCTCGACGCCCTCGGCCTCGGCCTCGAGGACGCGGAGGAGGCCGGCGGTGGTGCCGTCGGACTGCTCGCGGGCCTTGCTCTCCGCCTCGCCCGTGGCGGCGTCGGCGGTGGGCGCCGACGCGCTCTTGGGGGTGTCGCGCCGGCGGGTCGGCCGCATGACCGCCTCCTCCAGGGCCGCGAAGTACGCGCCGACGTCGGCCTGCCTTGCGAGGGCGGGCACGCGCGAGAGCTGGTCGGCGACGGAGCCGGCGCCGAGGCTGCGGTCGTCGGCGCGGCGCGCCTCCTGCAGGTCGAGCTCCAGGCCGGCGTCGTCCGTCTCGTCGTTCATGGGGACGTGGGCCAGGAGGCCGCGGACGTCGACGTCCTCCCGCCTCATGCTGATGACCTTGGTGGCCGCGCGGGTCCAGCGGCTCTTGGCCGAGGGCCTGGCCGCCCGCGCTCCGGGGGCCGAGGTCACGCTGCTCCGCGCGCGCTGGATGAAGGACTTGCTGATGGACGACATGGTGGGCTTGCGGTCGAAGGACGGCGGCGGCTCCGACGGCGCCGCGCTGTTGTTGCTTGCGATGGATGTCGACGCGGGACGGTTGGGCGTCGTCACGGCCATGGCGGCGCTGGCACTAGCGCTGCGGCCGGAGCTGGCGGGGGTCCGCGCGGCGGGGGTGGATGGCGCCGCGCCGAGGGCTGCGGCCGGCGGCCTGTCCATCACTGCCTGCGAGTCCGAGGCCACGGCCTGGGCGAGGGCTCTGCCCGCGGCGGCCATGGCGTGGCGCAGCTCTGCCGCCCCGCCGTCCGCCGTTGCGCGAGCCTCGAAGCGGACGGCGGCCGCGGCGGTGGCGATCGCCGCGACGAGCTGCCCCTGGTCGGCGAGCGCCCGCACGTCGAGCCACACGGTGCCGGACGACGCGTCCCACGCCGTCCCGGCGATGCCAGGGCCCGGGGCCGGGAGGGAGCGCGCGAAGCGGAGCACGGCGCCGGCGAGGGGGTCCTTGCGGCGGCTCCCCGCGGCGGGCCCCGCCGCGGCCACGTTGGCGAGGACGCGCTGGGCGACGGAGGCGTGGCGGCGCATCGCCTCCGAGGGGGGAACGGTCTCGGCGGTGCCGGCCGGCGGGGCGGAGGCGGTGCCCCGGAGAACGGAGGCGACGGCGGGGGCGCGGTCGGCCGGGTCGATGGCGGGGCCGAGAGGGCCGTCCGCGATCGCGAGCTGGCCCGCGGCGGGGCCGGGCGCGGCGCCCACCGCGGCGGCTGCGGCGAGGGCCTGCTGCATCGTGGTCTCGAGCCGGGCGAGGCGGCGGGAGAGGGCGGGGACGTCGACCCCGCCGGGGGGGCCGCCCCGCCGCGCGCGGCTCCGCGCCGAGCCGGCGACGCTGCGCGCCCCCGCTCCCCGGCGCCTGGATCCGGCCCGGGACCCGGCGACGCTGCGGCCGCCGACGTCGGCCGAGTCGGCCGCCCGAACCACACCCAGGGCGGTCAGGTCGTCGTTGAGGGCGTCGACGCCCTCTGCCCCCTCGTGGCCCTCCTCGTCGTCCTCCTCGTCGCCCTCCTCGTCGTCCTCGTCCTCGCCGCCCTCCCCGATGGCGCCGAGGCCCAGGCCGCCCCTGGCCCGGCCGCCGCCGCGCGGGGCGTCGCCGTTGACGCCCGACATCGCCCGGCGCGAGGCCCGCCCCAGGGCGACGGCGAAGGACGAGGAGGCGCGGGAGGCCCCGCCCGCGGAGGTGGCCTTGGTCGACGCCGCGGCCGCCGCCTCGCGCTTCTGGCGGTCCTCCAGCTCCTTGAGGCGCCTGGCCTCCTCGGCCCGGGCCGCGGTGGCGGCGCGCTGCTGCTCCAGCTGCTTGAGCGCCCTCTGCTCCGCCAGGCGGAGCTCCACCTTGCGCCGGCGCCGCCTCGCGCGGGACTCGAGGCGCGCCTGCACGTCCTGCTGCTGCTGCCGCCGCTGCTGGTCCAGCCGCTCCGCGAGCCGCTCCTGGTTCTGCACCAGCTCTGCCAGGATGCGCTCGCGGGCCTCCTCGTCGAGGCTCGAGGTCTCGTCCCGGGCCCGGCGCTGGGCCTCCTCCCGCTCCCGCGTCATGCGCTCCTGCCTCGCGCGGAGGGCGCGCTCCTGCCGCTCGCGCTCCTCGCCCAGCTGCCTCTCGTGCTCCTCGTTCAGCCGGGCCATCTCCTCCTCCGTCTCCCGGCGCAGCCGCTCCTCGAGGTCGTCCTGCGCCTCCCGCGCCGCCGCGAGCCGCTCCCCGCGCTCCCGCTCCACGCGCTCCCGCAGGTCCCGCATCTCCGCCGCCTTGGTGGCCGCCTCCTCCGCCTCCTGGCGCCGCGCCTCGTCGTCCGGCGCCAGCTCCGTCAGCATGGCCCGCAGCTGCTCCAGCTGCCTGGAGCGCAGGTCGAGCTGCTCCTGCGCGTGCTTCCCCTCCAGCTCGTCGCCGATGCGCTCCTCCTCCTCCGCCCGCCGGGCGCCGTACGTCTGCTCCAGGGCCCGGAGCTCCTCCTCCTCCTCCCCCGCGGCCGCCCCGCGCTCCTCCAGCCGGGACATCAGCTCCGTCTTGGCCGCGTGCTTGTCCTCGAACACCGTCTCCAGCGCGTCCCGAAGGCGCCGCGCCCGCTCGGCGTACTGCCGCTCCAGCATCTCCGACGTCTCCCGCGAGTGGCGGTTGCGGAGGACGACCTCCACCGTCTCGCCGCTCCGCCCGGCGCCGCCGGCCGCGGCGAGCGACGCCGCGAGCGACGCCGCGTCGTCCGCGTCGTCGCCCGCGCCGTGCACCGCGAGCACCGCCTGCAGCGCCCGCCTCTCCCGGCGCCGCTCCTCCTCGGCCTCGAGCTCCCGCTTCTTGGCCGCCGCGCGGTCCGCCGCCTCCTCCAGCTCGCGCTCCTGCTTGCGCCGCAGCATCCGGGCCTGCCGCTGCCTGCGGGCCTCGAGGCGGCGCTCCTGGACGTCCCGCTGCCGCCGCCTCTCGTCCCCCATGCTCTCCTCGTACGCCGTCAGCTCCGCCTCGAACTGCTCCCGCAGCCGCTCCGCCTCCTCCCCGCTCGTCTCGTTCGCCGCCGCGATGCGGGCCTCCACCTCGGCGCGCTTCCGGTCCAGCTTCCGCTGCCGCTCCGCCTCCTCCCGCCCCTCCCGCTCCTCCGCCTCGGCGGCCTCCTGCGCCGCCGCGGCCTCTGCGGCCGCGCGCCTCTCCTCCTCCTGCCTCTGCGCCAGCTCCTCGTGCTCCCGCGCCGCCTCCTCCTCCACCTCCCGGCGCAGCCGCTCCGCCTCCTCGGCGTCGGCGCGCTCCTGCGCCGCGAGGGCCGCGTCGGCTGCCGTTCCCGGCGCCCCCGACGCCGCCGCCGCCACGGCCTGCAGGACCTGCCTCTCCCACCCGGCGCCGGCGGTGGCCGCGCCGCCCTCGTCGCCCGCCGACAGGGCGGCCTCGGCGTCGGCGCCCTCCTCCGCCAGCGCGCGAGCCACGGCCTCCTCCGCCGCGGCGCCGCCGAGGTCCCTCTCCAGTCGCGCCTTCTCCTCCGCCGCCTCCTGCTGCTGCCGCCGCCTCAGCTCCCGCTCGCGACGCTCCCGCCTCGACCGCAGCCGGGACTCGAGAGCCGCCGCCTGCCGCCGCTTCTCGCCGAGCGCCGCCGCCGCCGCCGCCTCGGCGCGGGCGTCAAAGTCGGAGCGGAGCCTCGCGGCCTCGTCCTCCACCGACGCCTCGGCCACCCGCCGCCCCGACGCCGCCTCCTCCTCCTCGTCCCGCAGCTGCGCCTCGAGCGCCTCGGCGTCCGCGGCGTCCTCCTCCTCCCCGTGCGCCCGGAGGCGCTCCGCCTCCTGCTCCATGCGACCGAGCATTGTCCTCGCGGCCTCCTCGGCCTCCTCCTCGGACCGCCCGGCGGCCCGCGCCTCCGCCGCGGCGGCCGCAGCCACCTCCTGCTTGCGCCGCTCCAGGCCCCTCTCCCTGCGGGCGCGGCGCGACGCCAGCCGCTCCGCAAGCTCGGCCTCCTGCCTGCGCCGCTCGCCCAGAGCGGCCGACTCGGCCGCCGCCGACTCGTCGTCGGCGCGCTGCCGCAGCTTGCGGAGCTCCGACTCGGCGTCGAACGCCCCGCGGGCGGCGGCCTCGTCAGAAGGCCCGCCCGTCCCGGGGTCGCCGTCCGCTGCGGCGTCCTCGTCCGCGGCCCTCGAGGCAGCGGCCACGTCGGCGTCGCGAGCCGCCGCCTCCGCCGCGTCGCGCGCAGCGCCCGGCGGCGCCGCCCTGGCCGCCTCGTTCAGCCTCCGCTTCCGGTCCGCGGCCCACCGCTCCCGCCGCTCCCGGCGGGCCTTGGCGGCCTCGCCGTGCTGCCGCGCCCGTTCGGCGTCCTCCCGCCCCCTGAGGGCGTCGACGTCGGCGGCGTGACGGCCGCGGATGCCCGCGACCTCGCGCTCCGCCGCCCGCTCCGCCGCCAGGGCCGCTGCCTGGGCTCGCTCCCGCGCCTCCATGGCCGCCTCCCACTCCGGCGTGCCCTCGTCCTCTTCCTCGCCGGCCGCGGCCGCCTCCGCGCGCCGCTCCGCCTCCTCGTCCTCCTCTTCCTGCTGCCTTCGCCACAGCCTCCGCACCGCCTCGTCGCCGCCGACGTCCGCGGCGTCCTGAAGCAGCTGCAGCTGCGACAGCAGGCGCTCCGCGCGCTTCATGCCGCGGGCCACGGCGGCCGCGCGCTCCCCCCCGGCCTCTGCAAGCGCCGAGGCCACGGCCGCGGCGTCCCTGGCGTCGGCCTCGTCGGCGTCGGCGGCCGCGGCGCGGGTCGCGAGCTCCGCCTCGGCGCGGAGGGCCGCCGTCACGCCGCGCGCGGCCTGGGCGGCGGCCTCCGCGGCCATCCGGGCGCGGTCGGCGGCCTCCTCGGCCTCGGCGGCGGCGCGGCCCATCGCCGCGTCGTCGCCCTTCTCCCTCGCCGCCTGCTGCAGGCGGGCCACGTTCTGCGCGCGCTCGCGCTCGGCGCGCTCCAGCTCGCTCCGTAGCTCGCGGTCCGCGGAGTCGGCCAGGTCGAGCGACACGTCGAGGGCGCGACGCGCCGCGGCGGCGGTCGATTCCCGGCGCGTCGTCCTCGCGGCCGCGAGGCTCAGCGCCGCGGCGTCGCCCGCCTCGTCCTCGGCCTTGGCGCAGTCCGCCCCTGCGGACCGCCACTGCGACAGCTGCGACTCCAGGGCCTCGCGGCGGTATCCGATGGCGCCAGGCGCGGGCGGCTCGCGGAGCGACGCGAGGTGGCCGGCGAAGCGGCCGGGGAGGGGTGCGAGGGCGTCGGCCCGGGCGGCCGCCGTGGCGGCGTCGAGCCGCTCCAGCGCCTCCCTGCGCGCGTCCGCCCGGGCGGCCCTGGCCTCCTCCACCGCCCGCCTGAGGTCGGCCCGCGCCTCCTGCGCCCGGAGCTCCGTCGACTGCACGCCGGAGCTGCCCGCGCCCCCGGCGCCCCGCGCCTGCCTCCTCGCGTCCTCCTCCTCCCGCCGCAGCGACGCGTCCAGGTCCTCCTTCTCCTCCCGCTGCCGCTCCTTCGTCTCCGTCTCGCCCGCCTTCCGCCGCTCCTCCAGCTCGGCCTGGGCGCGCTCCTCGGCCCGCCGCAGCCGCCGCCTCATCCTCTCCTGCTTGCGGTCCTCCAGCCGCCCGGCCATCTCTGCCTCCTGCCGCCCGCGCTCCGCCTCCATGGCGTCGTCCAGCGCGCGGCGGTCCTCGTCGTAGCCGTCCAGCAGCTTCCGCCGCCGCTCCTCGTCCATCTCCGCCTCTCGCAGCCGGCGCTCCTCCGCCTCCCGCGCCCGGCGGGCCTCCGCCTCCTCCTCCGCCTTGCGGGCGGCGCGGCCGTCCGCGAGGCGCTTGCGGACCCCGTCGGCCTCCACCTCCGCCTCGGCGTCGGCGGCCCTCGCGAGGGCGCCGCCGACGTCGGCCTGGGAGCCGGCGTCCGACCCGCCGGCGTCCGACCCGTCCCCGTCGCCGCCCTCCATGTACGCGCCGCCGTAGTAGTACTTGCCGCGGCGGGCGTCCTCGATGAGGGTGTTGACGCGGTCCAGGAGGGCGGGAAGGCCGCCGCGCGTGAGCCGGTGCTGCCTGACGACGTCGTCCGCCTCGGCCCGAGCCCGCTGCAGGAGCGGGAGGACGCCGTCGTTGACCATGTCGCTGGACTCCCGGGCGTCCCGCGCGGCCTCGATGAGCGGCGGGACGCGGCCCAGGAGAGCCTCGACGGCGGCGTGCAGGTCCGAGAGGACGAGGCCGATGCCTCCCGCGGCGGCGGCGCGCACGCGCTCCGCCACGGCGGGGTTCTGCTGCTCGACGGCCGCGGCCAGGGACGCCCGGAGGGTCCTGACCTCGTCCCGGACGCGGCCGACGGCGGCCCAGCTGCCCTCGGCAAAGGCCGCCAGCGGCTCCAGGGCGGTGCGAACCGCAGCGTCGTGCGGCCCGCGGCTGTCCTCGGCCTCCTCAAGGGCGCGGCGCACCGCGGCGGTGGACGGGGGCGCGCCCTCGCCCGAGAGCACGCCGGCGCCGGCGGCGCGCTGCCACAGCGGCACGCCCGTCGCACGCCGCTCGAACTCCTCCCGCACGGCCTCGGCAAAGGCCCCGATGGCCTCCCGGCACGCGGCCACCGCCACCGAGACGTCGTCGCCCGACGGGGAGTCCTCCAGCTGGAGGGCCTTGGCGGCGTCGACGAGGGCCGCAACCGTGGTGGCCGCCTCTGCCGGCTCGTCGCCCGGCCCGCCCTTGACGTCGGCGTCGGCATCGGCCCGCCGCGAGAAGGGAGCCGTGGCGGTGGTGGACGCGTCCTCCGCCCGGTCCCTCGCCGACGTGAAGAGCTCGTCCACGATGTCCGATGCGACGGCGCCCGGCGCCTCCCGCAGCGCCCTCCCCACGCCCGCGAGGGTCTCCACCACGTCCTCCTCGAGGCGGGAGAGCAGGCGGCCCTGGAGCAGCCTGGCCCCGACCTCCGCCTCGAGCTGCCGGAGGACGGCGGAGCGACGCGCGGCCTCCTCCGCCTCGCGCGCGCCCGCCGCCGTCGCGCCCTGCGACAGCGCCGCGTCCGCGAGGAGCCGCCTCAGGCCCTCGGCCTCGGCCCGAAGGCGGGCGAGCATCTCCTGCAGGGTCTCGCTCTGCCGGGCGAAGGACGCGTCGGCGTCCCGCTGCCCCTTCCGAAGGGCGTCGAGCAGGACGCGGACCTGCCCGCCGCCGAACTCGTCGTCAAAGTCGCTGTCCCAGTCAGAGTCAGAGCTGTCGCCGCTGCCGCCGGACTTGCCGGGGCGCCCCTTGTTCCCGCGCCGAGACTTGGACCTGCCCTGCTCATCGTCGTCGCCGGCGTCGCCGATCCGCTTCGCGAAGCGCGACTCGCCGTGCGATCCGGCGCCCGCGCCGCCGGTGAGCCCGCCGTCGTCGGCGTCGGCGTCCGTGCCGGTCCCCGCGGCCGTCTTGGAGGCCGCCTTGCCGCCCGCCGCGATGCCGATCTTGACCGGCGCGAGGTCGTTGGTGCCGCGCTGGCCGAAGGCGCGGTGGCGGAAGGCAGCCGCAGCCGTGAGGACCAGGGCCACGACGGCGAGGAGCCCGCCGAGGACGGCCGCGATGGCCCGCCAGTCGGGCGCGAGCATCGGGTCGGTCGTCTCCTTGACGCCCAGGGCGACGAGGGAGGCCTCGGAGGGCGGGGAGAAGGCGCCGCCGGTGGGGCACGACTGCCCGAACTCCTGGACGACGATGATGGTCTGCTGCGCGGCGTCGGAGGAGGACTGGAAGACGTAGCGCCCCGCCTCGCGGAAGGAGAATGCGAAGACGGCGACGCTGGAGGAGTCCTGCGCGGCGAGGGCGCCGAGGCGGCGGAACTCGCCGTAGTCGAAGCCCTGGTTTGTGTTGAGGAAGCTGTCCTTGACGTAGACGGGGATACTGTCGGCACCGTTGGGGAGCTCGAACATGACGGCGTCGCCGCGGCTGAGGCACACGGTGGGGCGGGCCACGGCGGGGCCGGCGGTGGCGAGCTCGCGGGCGCGGCGCTCCGCCGCGGTCTGCTGGGCCACGGTGTTGCGGAGGCGACGGCCGCGGGTGGTGCCGTCCGCAGAGGCGAGGCCGCGGGGGCCGAAGCGCGCGCCGCGGGCCGAGGACGGGGTCACGGGTGCGAGGCCGGTCGACGCCGCCGCGACGGTCCAGCCGTCCTCGTGCGCCGCCACCTCGTCGACGCCCGTCGCCGTGGCGACGAGGCGGCCGAGCCTGCGGCCGGACATGGACGCCGCCTGCTCCCTGAGCCTGCGGGCGGTGCCCGCGCCCGCGGTGGCGGAGACGACGGCGGCGGGGGCGGCGTACACGCCGGAGAACCCGGTCCCGGGGGCCACGACCATGGTGTGGACACGGCACGCGGTGGCGTTGACGGCGGCGTCGGACACGGACCCGGCGTCGGCCGCGCCCGGGTCCGTCGCGCCGGTGGACCCGGGGGAGTCGGGCGACACGCAGCCGAGGGAGCCCACGAATCCCGGGATGTCCGCGGACGGGTTGACCTCACGCAGGACCTGGCCCGTCGCGGGGTCGGTGACCACGAGGCGGCCGGTGGTGGGGTGGACCTGCACCCGGGTGATGGCGGCCTGGCAGTCGGCGCCGCAGACCTGCTCGGCCTCGGGGAGGCCGTCGCAGGCGCACAGGCCCATGGAGGGGACGAAGCGGCCGCGGCCCGACGGGCACTGCGTGGTGCTGGAGCAGTCGACGGCGGCGCACTGGCCCGAGGCGAGGCGGCTCTCGCCCTGCTCGCACACGGCAAAGGTCTTGGGCTGGCAGTCCTGCTCGCCGTCCTCCTCGGAGCGGACGATGAGCTCGTCGTCGACGAACTCGTACCCGGGCTGGCACACGCACTTGCCGTCCGTCGCCTGGAAGTGGCGGAAGGCGCCGCGGCAGCTGCACGTGGTTGACGCGTTGCTCACGGTGAAGGCCGAGGCCGAGCACGGGCGGCAGGAGCTCTGCCCCTGGAGCTGGTTGTAGCTGTTGCCCTGGCATCCGAGGCAGTCGGAGATGTTGGACTTGCGCGACAGCGGGTTGTACCGCCCGGCGGGGCACGCCTTCTCCGTGGAGGAGCCCTGGGGGCAGAAGAACCCGGGAGGGCACGGGAAGCCGGCGTCGGTGGAGGCGTTGGTCGGGGTGGCGGAGCGGGTGCCGCCGAGGCACACGTAGCCGGGGGTGCACGGCTTGCACTCGAGGCCGTCCGACGCCTCAGAGAAGGTCCCCGGAGGGCAGACGCGGCACGAGAGCGCAAAGGCGACGCGCCCGGCTGCCGACGTCGTGGCCCGCTGCACGGTGCCGGGGGGGCACACGACGGGCTCGAAGTTGCCCCCCTCGCAGTAGGTACCGATGGGGCAGACGGCGGGCGTGGCGGTGCCGTTGCGACAGAAGAAGCCGGCGGGGCACGGGGCCGACGCCGAGAGGCCCGCCGTGGCGCACACGCGCCCGGGCTCGCACTGTACCGGGGATGCAGAGCCGACGGGGCAGTAGGATCCGGCGGGGCACGCGGGGGGGCTGATGGTCCCGACGCCGCAGTGCCTGCCCCCGGGGCAAGGGGCGCACGAGGCCTCGGAGGAGCCGCCGGTGGTGGAGCGGTGCGTCGCCGCCGGGCAGGGGATGGGGACGCGGGCCGAGACGCCGCAGTAGGCCCCGGCGGGGCACGGAAGGGCGGTGGGGTCGACGACGGCGGTGCGGTTGCACAGGGTGCCGGCCGGGCAGGGGCGGCACGCCGCCTCGCTGGTGCTTGACTGGTCCGGGTTGTATGTCGCGCTGGGGCACGGGGTGATGACGCTGAGGCCGGGGCAGAAGTGGCCGCGGGGGCAAGGGGACGCCGTGGGGATGCCGGGGAAGCAGACGGAGCCGGGGGGGCACGGGCCGCAGACGTGCGACGCCGACGCGCCCACGACGGAGCTGAAGGTGCCGCCGGGGCACGGGGTCTCCAGCGACGTGCCGTTGGGGCAGAAGAAGCCGGCGGGGCACGGGTAGCCGTGGCCCGCGACCTGGTCGGGGCTGCCGAGGACCGGATCGGGGACGGACGAGTTCCCGACGCACACGAAGCCGCCCCAGCACTCGTCGGTGACGGCACCCTCGGAGCAGAAGCTGCCGGGGGGGCACGGGGCGCACTGCGCCGCCGACTGCAGCTCGGTGTGCCTTCCGACGGAGCCCGGCGGGCACACGACGGGGCGGAACGACGACGCCGGGCAGTAGTAGCGCTCGGGGCAGGGCGACGGGTTGGACGTCGCGCCGGTGCACAGCTGGCCGGCGGGGCAGGGGTCGCAGCCGGAGGAGCCGGTCGCGTTGGCGAACGTGCCGGGGGCGCACGCGCCTGGCGCCGTGGCCGCGACGCCGCAGCTCGTGCCCGCGGGGCACTGGTAGCCCATGGGCGGGGCGAGGGGGTCGACGCGGACCACGGCGGGGAGCGAGGTGCCGTTGGCGCGTCCCCCGGGGCAGGTGGTGGCGTTGGACGCCGCCGCGGCGTCGAGCCTCGTGATGGCGACGCCGTCAGCCTCAAGGGCGGTCGCGAATCCCACCCCCAGCCTCGCGGCCTCGCTGACGAGGGCGGCCACGAGGTCGCGGGTGCCGGCCCCGAGGGTCGAGGGCGAGAGCTCCCCGTAGCGCGTCTGAAGCGCCGGCCACGCGGTCAGGCGGGCCTGTTCCGGGTGGTGCGGCGTGGCCGTGGCGCTACCGTACGTGCAGACGTGCCCGGGCGCGCACGGCCCGCCCACGCGGAGCTCGTCTGCGGCCGCCGCCCACAGCGCGGCGGCTCTCGCGTCGCTGGCGCCGGCCGCCGCGTCGGCGAGGTGCAGGGCGTCCGCGCGCACGGTGTAGGAGAGGTTGGAGCCCGGGGTGGGGGTCCAGGACCCCGTGCTGCAGTAGTGGCCGGGCCCGCACGGCCCCGAGGGGCGCGTCAGGCCGCGGGCACCGCAGAACTGGCCGGAGGGGCACGGCTCGCACTGGGCGGGGGCCGAGAGGCCCGTGCGGTTGGACGAGGTGCCCGCGGCGCACGGCACAGCCGACGTGTTGGGCGACGACGCCGGGCAGACGAAGCCGGGCAGGCACAGCGCCGGGAACACGGTGCCCATGGAGCAGCCGAAGCCGGGCGGGCAGGGGCGGCACGCGGCGAGGGTAGTCTCGTTGGCAAAAGACCCGGCGGCGCACGGGACGGCGGCGGGGCTCCCCAGGGGGCAGGAGGTGCCCACAGGGCACGGGAGCTCGGTGCCCGTAGCCTGGCCGCCGGGGCAGAAGTGGCCCGCCACGCAAGGGAGGGTGGGGGCGACGGTGCCGCGGGCGGGGCAGCGGAAGCCCGCGAGGCACGGCCTGCAGTCGCCGGCCGCCGTGTTGCCCGTGGAGTTGGCTGCCGTTCCCGCGGGGCACAGCACCGGGGCGGCGCTGCCGAGCGGGCAGTACGCGCCGGCGGGGCACCGGCCGCCGAACGCCAGGGGGCTCAGCCCGGGGCCGCCGGGGAAGCCGTAGAGGGTCGGCGCGGCGCAGGTCCCGACCGCCTGCTCGGAGTGGTTCAGCCCGGGGTTCGGCGTCGGGGAGCCGACGGTGCAGTAGAAGCCGGCGTCGCAGGGGCCGGACGGGGCCGTGAGGGCGTGCCTGGCGCAGAACTGGCCGGGCGAGCACGGGGTGCACTGGGTCGCGTTGGCGAGGCCTGAGGCGTTGGAGAAGGTCCCCGGGGAGCACGCCGAGGCGTTGGGGAGGGCGGTGCCCGGGCCGCAGAAGTAGCCGGCGGGGCAAGGCACGGGGGTGACGGTGCCCGGGCCGCACCAGCGGCCCTCGGGGCAGGTCTGGCACGCCCCGGAGCCGTTGCGGTCCTCGAACGTCCCCGAGGGGCACGGCACGGGCTCGGGGGAGCCGACGGGGCAGAACGTGCCCGGTCCGCAGCGGTGCTCCGGCTGCACGCGGCCGGGGGGGCAGAAGAAGCCCTCGGGGCAGCGCTGCGTGGGGAAGGCCGCGGACGAGTTGGGGCAGTAGAATCCCGCGAGGCATGGCTTGCACGCCACCTCGCCCGTGCCCCCGAACTCCGAGTTGTACGAGCCGGCGGGGCACTGGGCGGGTGACGCGCTGCCCTGGACGCAGAAGTGGCCGCGAGGGCAGACGTCGCCCGTCGTCGGGAGGCGGGAGGCGGACTGGGAGGCGTTGGCGGTGAGGTTCAGGGCCGCGTAGCCGCGCCACAGGGCGTCTGGGGAGGAGGAGCCGGAGCAGTTGCCGCCGCACCCGAGCGTAAGGGAGCCGACGTAGCCGCGCGCGAAGCCCTCGGCCGGGGCCGGCACCGAAGCCCGGCCGAGGCAGTAGTGGCCGGCGGAGCAAAGGCTCCTGGGGGCGGTGAGGCCTGGCGCGTCGCAGTAGCTACCGGGGAGGCAGGAGGCGCACTGGTCCGAGGCGAAGAGGCCGGTGACGGGGGAGAACGTCCCGGTGGGGCACGGGTGCTGGGTCGCCGACCCCGTGCCGTTGGGGCAGAAGAAGCCGGCGGGGCACGGGAGCGGGGTGGCGGTGCCGTTGACGCAGTAGAAGCCGGCGGGGCACTTGAGGCAGACCGGGTCGCCGGACCGCGGCTGGTGGGTCCCGGCCGGGCACGGCTCCGGGATCTGGCTGCCCGCGGGGCAGCGCGTCCCGGGGGGGCAGCTCAGCGTGGGGAAGGACGTGCCGGGCGGGCAGTAGAATCCGGGCAGGCACGTCTGGTTGGGCGCCGTCAGCCCGGCGACGGGGCAGTAGGAGCCGGCCGTGCAGTTGGTGCAGTCCTGGAGGCGGCGATTCCCCGACGCGGCGGTGAAGGTGCCCGCCGGGCAGAGCACAGGGGTGATGGTGCCGTTGGGGCAGTAGCGCCCCGGGGGGCAGATGTCACCGACGATGCCGTCCACGTTGGTCTGGCCCGTGGGTGCCGGCGTGGAGGATCCCTGCCTGCAGTAGTAGCCCGCGAAGCAGTCGCCGTCGGGGACCCCGGAGGAGGTGAGGCAGAACTTGCCACCCTGGCAGAAGCGCGGGAGGGTGGACCCGGCCTGGCAGAACTCGCCGGGGAGGCACCTCGCGCCCGTGACGCCGTCGAGCGGCGTGGGCGTCGAGGCCCCGGACCTGCAGTAGAAGCCGGCGTCGCACAGGCCCGCGGGCGCCGTGCTGGCCGGGCCGGGGCAGTAGGTCCCGCCGAAGCAAGGCACGCACTCGTCGAGCCGGCGGAGCATCGAGGCGTTGGAGAAGGTGCCGCTGGGGCAGGGGAAGCGTGCGGCGTGCGGCGTGCCGGGCGGGCAGTAGTGCCCGGGGGGGCACGGCTTGTCGTCGTAGCGCGTCGAGGCCAGGGTGCAGAAGAAACCCTCGGGGCAGACGGAGCAGCCGTCCCGGCCGCGCCCCGTGAAGGAGTTGTATGTTCCGTTGGGGCAGGGAAGCGGCGTGACGGTGCCCCCGGGGCAGAAGTGGCCGGCGGGGCAGGGGCCGCCGCCGATCAGGACCGTGGCGTTGAGGCTCGCGCCCGTGGCGACGACGGACACGTTGAACACGCCAGTGGCGGGGCGCGAGTCGGTGTTGCCGCGCTGGCAGAAGTGCCCCTCGGCGCACTGCCCAGAGGGGGCGGGGAGCCCGGAGCGGTTACAGTGGCTGCCGCCCGTGCACAGGGAGCACTCCGCCCGGGATGCCGCGCCCTCCACGGCGAGGAACGTGCCCTCGAGGCACGGGACGGGCAGCGCCGACCCCGCGGGACAGTAGAACCCGGGGGGGCAGCGGCGCGGCCCGGCGCGGCCCTCGAAAAAGTCCGTGATGGGGGATCCTCCCGACACTGCGAGGGCCCACGCGGCCGCTGACACGTTGCCCGGCGCCACCAGGCCCCTTCCGTCGTCGCGGGGGTCACAGACATCGCCGGACGTGGTGTTCCGCAGGCGGCCGTACATGTCGGCGGAGCCACGGGGGCAGTAGAAGCCCGCGGCGCAGAGGCCCGTCGGGGCCGCGAGGCCCGGCGTGCCGCAGAAGGAGCCGGCGGTGCAGGGGGCGCACTCGTCCTCGGAGCGGAGGAGCTGGATCGGGTTGAAGGTCCCCTTCGGGCAGGAGGGCTGCGACGCGCCGGTCCCCGCCGGGCAGAAGCGGCCGGCGGGGCACGGCGCGAACTGGGCGGGGGAGGATCCATCGCAGAAGTGGCGGCCGGGGCAGACGAGGCACTGGCTGAGGGCCGTATCGTTGCCGAACGTGCCGGCGGGGCACGAGGCGGGGATAGAGTTCCCGCCCGCGCAGAAGGTCCCCCGGGGGCACGCGTTGCCGGTGACCCCGTCCATGGGCCTGGCCGACGCCGCGCCGCCGGAGCAGAAGTGGCCGGGGGCGCAGGGGCCGGACGGCGTCACGAGGCCCACCGTGCCGCAGAATGAGCCGGCGGGGCACGGGAGGCAGCCCTCTAGGCTGGTGCGGGCCGGGAAGGGGTTGTACGTGCCCGCCGGGCAGGGGTTGAGCGTCGGGGCGGACGTCCCGTTGAGGCAGTAGTGCCCCGCGGGGCAGGGCCCTCCGCTGGCAAGGCCGGCGCCGCACTCTGCGGAGACGCTGGAGTTGTACTCGGGGCCCGAATTGACCACGACGACGACGCGGGTCGCGTTGGTAGCGTTGGGCCCCGTGCCGTTGACCGGCCGGTTCTCGAACGTGATGTTCGCCGAGGTGAGCAGGGCGGCCCCGGGGTTGCGCACCGTGGCGCCGCCGGTGCAGTAGAAGCCGGCGGAGCAGACGCCCTCGGGCGCGGTGAGGCCCGTCGACTCGCAGAAGCTGCCCGGCGGGCAGAGCGAGCAGGCCGTGGCGTTCTCAAGGAAGAGGCTGGGCGAGAAGCGGCCAGAGGGGCAGCGGGGCGGGTCTGCGGTCCCGAGGGGGCAGTACCGGCCGGGGGGGCACGGCCTGGGGACGATCGTGGCCGAGGCGTTGCAGAAGCGCCCGGCCGTGCAGGGCTTGCACGACGACTGGCGCAGCTCGTTGTTGAAGGTCCCGGGGACGCAGGCCACCGGCGCCGGGGCCCCAGCGCCGGTAAAGAAACCGGCCGGCGTCTCGAACTGAGTGGCGGAGGAGGCGCCGCCGGTGCAGAAGTAGCCGGGGGAGCAGAGGCCCGAGGGGAAGGGGTTGGAGCTGCCCTGGCAGAAGGATCCGGGGACGCAGCCGAGGCAGACGGAGACGTTGGAGGCCCCGGTGACGTTGGAGAAGGTTCCCGCGGGACAGGCCTCAGGCTTGGAGGACCCGGCGGGGCAGTAGCCGCCGGGGGGGCAGATGCCGCCGATGGGGGTGATGGTCGCGACCATGGGGGCGAGGGGGTTGACGGGGGCGCTGGTGTCGGACCCCTCGAGGCAGAAGTAGCCGGGGGAGCACAGGCCTGTGGGCTCCGTCAGGCCCTGCACCTGGCAGAACGACCCGGGCGTGCACGGGGTGCAGTCCTCGGCGCGGCGCACCCCGGTGCTGTTGCCAAAGGTGCCCCTGGGGCAGGCCTCGGCGACGTCGACGCCGACCACGCAGTAGCTGCCGACGGGGCACGGGCTCGGGACCACGGTAGCGGTGCCGCACGTCTTCCCGGAGGGGCAGAGCGCGCAATCGGACAGGCGGCGGCCCCCGCCGTGCCCACGGTAGAACTTAGACGGGCAGGCGACGGCCGTGGCCGTGACGCTGCTCTCGGGGCAGTAGTAGCCGGGCGCGCAGGTGCCGCTGACGGCGGTGAGGGCCTGGGTGCCGCAGTACGAGCCTGCGGGGCAGGGGAGGCACACCGCCCCCGACTCGCCGCCGGGGTGCGGGCTGTACGTCCCTGCCGGGCAGGGAGCCGGGGCAGCCGTGGCCCGGAGGCAGTAGCTGCCCGCGACGCACGCGTCGTTGGTGAACTCGGGCTCGTGGTCCGTCCCCGCGGGGCAGAAGAGGCCGGCGGGGCATGCAAGGAGGGACGACTGCATCAGCGCCGTGGTGGTCTCGTTGAACGGGCAGAAGCGGCCCACCGGGCACGTGGCGCAGACGGAAGCCGAGGCGGCCGAGTGCTTGCCCCTTCCGCACGACGACGGCTGCACCGTGCCGGTGGAGGGGCAGAAGGAGCCGTCCGGGCAGGCGCGGCATGCGCCGACGCCGGCGGTGCCCGTCTCGTTGGCGTACGTTCCGGCGGGGCAGGGCTCGGGGAGCGTGTCAGCAAGGTCGCAGAAGTGCCCCACGGGGCACTCGGCGCACTGTTCGACGTCGAACAGGTCAGTGGCGGTGGCAAAGGTCCCCGCAGGGCACGGCATCTGGGTGGCCGAGGCGGTGCCGTTGGGGCAGAAGTAGCCGGCGGCGCACGGGCCCGACGTGATGGTCAGGCCTCCCGGGCAGAACCTGCCGGGCGGGCAGAGCGTGCACTCGTCCGCGCTCATCAGGTTGTCTGCCGGCGAGAAGGTCCCGGGGGGGCACGGGCACTGCTCGGGGCGCGCGCAGTCCGCGCCGACGACCGCGAGGGCGGTGTTGCTCGTGCCCTCGGGGCAGTAGTAGCCGGGGGTGCACGCGCCCGGGCCGGTGGGCCCGCCCGTGCCGATCTGGCAGGTGAAGCGCGCGGGGCAGGTGCGGCACGACTCGACCTGCGTCGCGTTGAAGGCGTCGGAGAAGGTCCCGGCGGGGCATGCGGTGGGGGCCGGGGGGCTGTTCCCGGTGCCGCTCGGGCAGTAGTGTCCCTGCGTGCACGTCATGGTCAGGACCGCCGTGCCTGTGTTGGGGCAGAAGTGCCCAGCGGGGCACGTTACGCAGGCCGCGATGCTGGTTGCGGAGCGGAGGCTGTTGAGGGTCCCCGCAGGGCACTGCACCGGGTCTGACGTGCCGTCGCCGGGGCAGTAGTGCCCGGCGGTGCAGTTCTGGCACTCGGACGCCCCCTCGAGCGCGAGCACGCCCGTGCCGCCAAAGGTGCCGGCCGGGCACGCGCGGGGCCCCGCCGGGTTCCCCGTGAAGCCAAGGCCCCCGGTGCCCGTGGGGCAGTAGCGCCCCTGGGGGCACGTGGTGGGCGACACGGCGCCGCGCGCACAGTACGAGCCGGACGGGCACGGGAGGCAGGAGGTCGACGCCGGGGCCCCTGTCTCCGGCTGGAAGGTGCCGTGCCAGCACAGGGTGCCTGACGTGGACCCGGCGTTGCAGTACCTGCCGCGAAGGCACGGGAGCGTGGTGATGCGCGTGGAGCCGGCGGGGCAGTAGGACCCGGCCGGGCACTGCTCGCAGCCGTCCGATTGCGACACCGAGGCCCGCTTGAACCCCCTGGTGCCGCCGGGGCACATGCGCCTTTCGACAGAGTCCGGGTTCGTCGCCGTCGTGACGGGGCAGAAGAAGCCCGCCCCGCAGGCGTCGGCGTCGGGGGCCGGCTCCGAGGACCCGGGGCTGCAGTAGAAGCCGGCGGTGCAGGGGAGGCATTCGTCCTGGCCGCCGACGGAGTAGGTTCCCGCCGGGCAGACCTGGGGGACGGTGGCCGTGGCGATGCCCGTCTGTGTCTGCGCGCAGAAGTAGCCCCGGGGGCAGGCGGTGCAGTTGGTGGCGGCGGGCGGGCTGTAGTGGCCCCGGGGGCAGGGGATCGGCGCCAAGTCGGCGCGGGGGCACATGCTCCCCTCGGGGCACGGCAGGCACGACTCCTGGCCCGAAGGGCTGTAGAAGCCGTCGGGGCAGCTCTCGGCGGCGGCGGAGGACGCGCTTGGGCAGCGGAGGCCGGCGGGGCATGGGCTGCACGCCGTCGAGCCGGGGGGCGCGACCTCGCCCACGGCGCAGCGGACGGGCGCCGCCGCCGTGGTGGCGCAGGCCGAGCCGCCGGGGCACTCGCGGCAGGCCGTGGCGCGGGAGAGGGAGTAGAAGCCGGCGGAGCACGTGACGATGGCGGCGGGGCTGGTGGGGTCGGGGCAGGCAGAGCCGGCCGGGCAGTTGGTGCACGCCGACGATGTTCCAGAGATAGAGTAGGTGCCGGGGAGGCACGGGAGGACGCCGGTGCCGTCGGCGTTGGGGCAGACGAAGCCGGCGGGGCACTCGGTGCACTCGGGCCGGCCTAGGAGGCTGATCCAGCCGTTGGGGCACGGGGTGTGACCTGCGTCCGAGTCCGTGCGGGAGCAGGAGACGCCGGCCGGGCAGGGCGTGCACGCCGTGGCGCCGGCGAGCGCGTAGGTGCCGTTGGGGCACGCGACCTGGTGGTTGGAGCCCACCGAGGGGCAGTAGTAGCCAGCCGAGCAAGGGGTGCACGTGGTGGCGCCGGAGACGCTGAAGGAGCCGGCGGGGCAGCCGATGGGAGCGACGTCGGGGGTCGGGCAGAACGTGCCCGGGGGGCAGCGGAGGCACTCGGTGGAGGACGGCCCGGCGAGGGAGAAGGTGCCGGCGGGGCACGGGAGGGGGGCCATGCCGGTGGAGGGGCAGGCGCTGCCGGCGGGGCAGGGGGCGCAGGCGGCGTCGCCGAGGAGGGCGTAGGTGCCGGGCTGGCAGGGGAGCGGAGCGGCGGAGCTGGAGGCGCAGGCCTCGCCGGCGGCGCACGCCGTGCACGCGGTGGCGCCCGCCACGGACCAGTTGCCGGCCGGGCAGGGGACGGGGGCGACGGTGGGGTCCTGGCAGGAGGAGCCGGCGGGGCACAGGGCGCAGTGGGAGTCACCGGCACCGCTGGTGGTGCCGGCGGGGCAGAGCACGGGCGCGCCTGCCGGGTCGAGGCACGACGCGCCGGCCGGGCAGGCCGTGCACGCCGTGGCGCCGGCGGAGGAGGTGGTTCCGACGTCGCAGGGGACAGGAGGCGCCGAGGTGGTGGGGCACCGGAACCCGGCGGGGCAGGTGAAGCACGCCGAGGGGGGGTCGGAGCCGCGCGGGGACCAGGTGCCGGCCGGGCACGAGGCGGCGGGGGCGGTGGGGTCCTCGCAGCTGGCGCCGGCGGGGCAGGACTCGCAGCGCGTGCGGTCGGCGCTGGACCGCGTCCCGGCGGGGCAGAGCGAGCACGCGGTGATGGAGCCGCCGTCGCTGACGTAGCCATCCGCGCAGATGACGGGGGCGGCCGAGGCCGAAGCGCACGCCCTTCCGGGGGGGCACGGCGCGCACGACGTCGACCCCTCGGCCAGCGCCGTGGTCCCCGAGCGGCATGCGGCGCAGGACGAGGCCCCGGCGGCGGAGACGGTGCCGGCGGGGCACGGGATTGGCGCCGCGGCGCGGCTGGCGCAGCTCGAGCCCGCCGGGCAGACCTCACAGGTCGCCCGGCCCGTGACGTTGGTGAAGAGCCCGGCAGGGCACTCGGCGCACGTGGCGGAGCCGCCGACGGAGGCCGTGCCGGCAGGGCACGGCGTCGGCGCGAGGGCCGGGTCGGCACAGGCGGCCCCGGGGGGGCACGCCACGCAGGTGGGCCAGCCGGCGAGGGAGTACGTTCCGGCGGGGCACGCGGTGGGGGCCGACGCCGTGGAGGGGCAGGCGTGGCCGGCGGGGCAGGGGCGGCAGGCGATGTCGCCGCCGAGGGAGTAGTTGCCGTCGGCACACGGGGAGGGCGCCGCGGCCGGGTCGGGGCAGGCGTGGCCGGCCGGGCAGGACGTGCAGTTCGCTGCGCCGGTGCGGGGCCCCGTGTACGTGCCCGCGGGGCATGCGCCGCAGGGGCCGGCCGAGGCGCCGGCGGCAGAGGTGCCTGCCGCGCATGCTGCCGGCACCGCCGACGCCGACGAGCACGCGTGGCCCGGCGGGCACGGGCTGCACGTGGCGGCGCCTGCCGTCGCGGCAAAGTGGCCGGCGGGGCAGGCGAGGCACGCGGACGCCGCGGTGGCGTTGGCAGATGCGCCGGCCGACCCCGCGGGGCACGCCACGGGGCTGGAACAGCCGCCCGCGCACCACGTCCCGGCAGGGCACGCGGCGCACGCCGCGCCGCCCGCGCTGGACGAGCAGGCCACAGCGTAAGTGCCAGGGGAACACGGGCAGACGCAAGCGCCGCCCGAAAAGCTTGCCCCGGGCGTGTTGCACTGGCATGACGTGAGGCCGGCCGCGCTCACAGACCCCGACGGGCAGGCGAGGCACATGGCGATGGAGTCGCCGGCCGCGGCCTTGTAGGTGCCGCTCGCGCACGAGGTGCACCCCGCGCCGTTGTTGTAGGTCCCTGGGCCGCACTGGGCCGTCGCGCCGGCCGCCGCTGCCAGGATGATGAGTACTCTGAGCGATCCTGCCATCACGGGCACGGTCCGCGCCAGTAGGTGGAGAAAGGCGGAGATCGCTGGCCGCAATCGAAGAGGAGCGTACGCTCACACGGCCTCCTGCGGAGGACACGGGCACGGGAGGCATCGCGGGATGTGTCTGTGCGATGACTTTCAAGGCCGGCAGCCATGGGCAGCGCCGGCTCGGGGCGAGTCGGAAGGCCCGCGTTGAGGCGAACAGCCGAGGGTCCGACCTGGAGCGGGCCAGGCTCTCGGTCCGAGGCGTCCCGCGCGCTCACGCTGGCGCCTGTGCGCGAGGCTGTGTGGCTGCCGCTGCGCCCACGGGGCGGAGCAGCGATTGTGCGGCCTACACGCGGCACAGGGTACGTAGGCGGGTCGGCCGTTTCCGAGCAGAGCCTTCACCAGCAGTTCGAGCCATCCCCTCCGCGCGGGTCGGCCGGTTCTTGGGCCACACCCTTCGGCTGCGCGAGCCCTTCGATGGCATCTTCCGATGGCAATCGCGACTCGGCCGCCCTGGGGGGCAGGACGCTGAAATCCGTCACCAAGACGGTGGCCGCAAGGTCCTCTGAGACCCTGGCGTTCCCGCTCAGACCGCGCCAGAGGCTGAGCCTGTCGTTTCGGACCGAGGGGCACGACATCGCATTCGGGGCGTTCATGCGAAGCGGCGGCAAGACCCTGGAGCTCCGGCCGGCCGGTCGCGTTGATTCGCAC
>Ga0136560_1000052_pt1 | contig 40072 bp, 16 predicted proteins | sample AntRauMeHopE1497_FD_104925 | JGI IMG/M metagenome (GOLD analysis project Ga0136560, IMG submission 104925) | Saline lake microbial communities from Rauer Islands, Antarctica - Metagenome Hop E1 #497 | ecosystem: Environmental > Aquatic > Non-marine Saline and Alkaline > Saline | place... | reverse complement strand
GCGAGACCGGCGCGGGGCGTCGTCGTCGCGAGACCGGCGCGGGGCGTCGTCGTCGCGAGACCGGCGCGGGGCGTCGTCGCTCCCACTCTTGGTGGCAGGGGCACGGCTTCGGCTGCCTCCGGACTTGGACCCTCGCCGGGGCTCGTCGTCGCTCGCGCTGTCGTATGATGAGTAGCTATCGTACGAGGAATAGCTGTCATACGACTCGGAGCGACCCCTCCGGGCCGCGCCCGCGCGCCCGTCGGGGCTCCGGCGCCCCTTGTCCGTGGGCTTTGCCGCCGAGGCGCGGTCCTCGTCACGTCCTCGGGCGGCCGGGCGGCGGCGCGGGGGTGAAGCCCCGCGGCCGCGACCTTCGTCCCTACGCGGCGCACCCCGGTCCGGCCGCCGTCCCTCGCGGCGTGACCTCGCCGACGCCTTGCGCTCCGCCTCGCGCTCGCGCACGCGCTCCTGGTTGAGCGAATCGCCGGCGCGGAAATCAGAGCCGATACGGAGCGCGCCCCGCATCCTGCTTGCGGCGGCCTCACGTGCTGCGGCGGCCTCATGACCGTCACGGGGCGGCCCTGCAGCCCCGGGCCGGTGTGCGGCGGGCCCGCGGCCCCTGGCAGGCGGCCCGGATGCAGCAGCAGCCTCGGACAGCTTGGTTCGCTCGGCCGAGACCCGCTCGTCAAGATCCTTGCCCGCGAGGCCCTGGGCCGCGAGTCGCTCCCGAAACTGGACCAGCTGGATCTCGATGCGCCGGCGGCGGTCGTGAGCGAGCACGGCCGGGTCGGCCGCGGCCGCCTTGGGTGCCTTGCCCCAGGCTTCGTCCTTGCGCCGGCCATCCTTGGACCTCACGGCGTCCTTACGCCGGCGCACTGCCGCAGCGCGAACATGCCCCATGTTCGCCTGCACATGCCCGCTGGTCCCGGACCCGCGGGGGGTGGCTAGGCCGATGCCGTTGTACATGGTCCCGCTCAGCGGCCGGCACGCGTGCCTCGGGTGAGGGCTGCTGGGCACAAACCAAGGGAGCCGAGACCTTTGGCTGTGTGGGCGGAAATCAGGTGCGGTCTCGGGCAACAGGGGCTGCAAAGCGGGCCCGCACGCAGAGCCTTTCTCGGCCAGAATCAGTCGTGCCGCAGTTCGAGCGCAGCCGCCGCGGGCACACGAGCCACGACCCTCCGCCCGGCCCAGGATGAGCGGTAAGGGCGATGACAAGCCATCCCGCCTGGATGCGAAGCGCCAGCGTCTTCAGGAGCTGAGAGAGCGGAACAAACGTCGGGCAGCAAGGGAGGCTGCCGCCTCCCCCGCTCCGGCGGCGGCAGCAGCGTCAGCGACCGTCCCCGAAGCCGCAGCAGCGGATGCCCCTTCGACTCCCGTCGCGCCCGCCAGGTCTGTGGCGCGGCGAGCGCTGGAGTCGGAGCTAGCACAGCCGCCGCCAGGCACCCCCGAGAAGGGCGACAGCTGGGTGCCCGAGGCGACCAGGACGATCATCTCCGAGAAAGCAGTCAGGGCTCACCGATCGAGGCTGCTCGAGTCGTGCGGCGCCGCCACGAGCCTGGCGCTGTGCTCGGTTGCGCCGGACCGGACCGTGACCTACGAGAAGGAGACGCAAACGGACGGCCCTGCCGCCGCGTTTGCCACCCCGGCGGGCGCCGCATCGTCTGGCACGCCGAGATCCACGGACGCCGCGGCGGGCGGGCAGGGGGGAGAGGAGGCGGCGGAGAGCGCCGTTTCGGCGGCCGAGGCGGAACGGGAGCGAGCGCGGGAGGCCGAGGCGGCAATGCTCGCCGCGGCGGAGGCCGCCACCCGCCCGCTTGCCTCTGGCCCGGCCGACGCGGACGCCGCGTCTCTCAGGGAGCTGTCCAGGGCCGTGGAGCGACTCCTGTCCCGGGGGAGCGATGACTGGGACCTGCTGTCGTCGCTGAGCGAGGGAAGGCGCGCGGGTGGCGGCGACGGTGGGGCGGCGAGGGTGATGGCGGCGGCGGGGCGGCTGGGCGTGGGGGCGGTGATGCTGGGCGGGGGGGCGGCGGACGCCGGGGAGGCCGAGCGGAAGCAGGGCGAGGAAGAGGAGGAGGAGGAGGAGGAGGGGCTGCGGGGCGGCACGGGCGTGCTGGGCGGGGAGGGCGCGCCGTCCGTGCGGCTGCAGCGCGGCATGGGCTGCCTGGCCGTCTCCGACCTGGACTGGTGGGGGCGCGACGCCCAGCTGGTAGCCGTTGCGTACCGGCTCGGGGCGGGGTCACTGGACGAGGCGGCAGCCGCGGGCGCCTCCACCGCGTCGCTGCACCGGGCGGCCCGGGAGGGGGGCGTGGCGGCGGCGTGGGACGTGCGGTCGTCCGCCGCTCCGGTGGGCGTCTTCACCGCCGAGGCTGACGTCACGGCGGTGCGGTGGCACCCCTTCGCGCCGTCCCTCCTGCTCGGCGCCCTCGACTCCGGCCGCGTCGTGACGTGGGACACCCGCTCCTCGGCCCGCTCCCCCGTCTCCGCCTCGGCCCTCTGCCCCCAGGCTCACTCCAACCCTGTCTACTCCCTCCTCGTCTCCGGCTCTGCCAACGCACACTCGATCCTCTCGGTGTCCGCGGACGGGCGGCTCTGCTCGTGGCCCGACGCGGCGCGGCTGGGAGAGCCGGCGCTGGGCGACGACGTCCGGTGGGAGAGCGACGCGACGTCGCACATCGCGTCGGCGGCGTCGGGCACGGCCGTGGGCGTGACGTGCGCCGCGGCGCCCCGCGGGCAGGCGTCTGTCCTCACGCTGGGCGGGGCCGACGGGCGGCTCTACCAGGCTACGGTGACGGGTCGGCGGGCGCAGTGCCTGTCGCGGCTGCACGGGCACACGGGGCCGGTGACATCGGTGCACCACCACCCGGCGGGGGCGTCGTCGGAGCTGTACGCCGACGCGCTGGTGAGCAGCGGCCTCGACTGGACGGCACGGGTGTGGTCCGCGCGGGCGGAGGAGCCCGAGGCGGTGACGCTGGACGCCTTTGACGACTACGTGCTCGACGCCCGCTGGTGCCCGGCGCCGGGGACGCCGTCGGTGGTGGCCACGGGCGACAACGAGGGGCGCGTGTGCCTGTGGAGCGCGGGGCAGAGCGCCGAGCCCCTCGGGGCCGTGACCCAGCTGCCGGGGGGAGCGGTGACCAAGGTCCGATGGGCGGCGGACGGGAGGGGGGTCCTCTGCGGCGACTCGGCCGGCGGCCTCGCCGTCTACGGGGTCAGCCAGGCGGCGCTGGACGTGCGGGCGGTGAGCGCCGCACCGCTGGAGGCGCGCCTGAGGAGCCGCGCGTTCGGCAAGGCCGCCGGCGCCGCGGCGGACGATGCGGCCGCCGAGGCGGGAGCTTCCGCCGCCGGGGACGGCCAGTGAGGGCGCGGCGGTGGCCCGGCCCGCTTGGCGCCGGTGCGTGACTGCGGGCGCGGTGAGAGTCACAAGATCGGCCCGCGGCCATTGACTCGTGGGCCGCTCACACGCGTGCCCCGCCGCTCTTCGGGGCCGCCGGGTCGGTGCTGCCGGCACCGCCGGCGGGCGCCTTGTCGCCCGTCGCTCCGTCCCCGAGCGTGGCGCTCGCCCCGCCAACAAGCGCGGCCTCGGCGGCGGTGAGCTGCGGAAACCACGCAGACGTGGCGTTGGCCACCCAGCAGAGCGACAGCATGATCGGCACCTCCGTGAGGACGCCCACGACCGTCGCGAGGACCGCCCCCGACTGCGCGCCGTAGAGGGAGACCGCCACCGCTACTGCCAGCTCGAAGAAGTTCGACGCCGCGATGAGCGCGCCCGGCGCGGCGAGCTGGAAGGGCACGCGGAGGCAGTACATGGCCACGTAGGTGACGCCGAAGATGGCGTACGTCTGCACGGTGAGGGGGACGGCGACGAGGACGACGTCGAGGAGGTTGTTGGCGAGCCGCTCGCCCTGGATGGCGAAGACCACGACGATGGTCAGGACGAGGGCGACCATCGTCGCCGGCTTGAGCCGCGCCTCGAGCGCCTCCCGGGCCGCGGGGGCGACGCAGCGCCGCACGGCCCACGCCGCGGCGAGGGGGACGAGCACGAAGAGGCAGGCCGACAGCACCATGGTGTCCCAGGGCATCGAGACCGACGTGGAGCTGATCAGCAGGCCCGTCGTCGGCACGTACGCCACGAGCATGATGAGGTTGTTCACCGCGACCTGCGTCAGTGTGTAGCCCGCGTGCCCGTGCACCAGCGCCGACCACACGAAGACCATCGCGGTGCAGGGTGCCCCGCCAAGGATGACACTGCCGGCAACGTACTCATCCTGCCGCTCCGGGGCGATCAGGGAGCCGAACGCGCCCCAGATGAAGGCCGCGGCGAGGCCGTACATGGCAAACGGCTGAATCGCGTAGTTCACGAAGGACGTCACGAAAATCGCCTTGCCGTTCCGCAGCGCCGTGCACACTGCGGCGAAATCGATGTGAAGCATCATCGGGAAGACCATGACCCAGATGAGAACAGCGATGGGGATGTTAATCTCCGCGACCGACGCCGACGCCAGCGCGCGCCCTGTCTCCGGTACGTAGTACCCCAACAGCGTCCCGGCGGCCATCGCCAAGGCCACGATGACCGACAGGAGCTTGCCGAACCAGCCGAGGGGATCGTCTGACTCTGGCGCCGCAGGCACCTGCTCTTCGGCCGGAGGCTCCCCGACCTCGGGCTTTGTCACGATCGCGGCCGGATCCCGCGGCACCCGGATGTGCAGGTCGGGGGCTGCGTGGCTGGCCGGGGACGCCAAGATTCCCCGGCTTGCGGCCATCTCGATGTCGCCGGTTGAAGCGGCCGAGGCCATCCTCGGAGCGCTAGATGAAGCGAGTGCGCGGCTTGCACACGAAACTTGTGTGCGGGTGCCCGGAAGCGCTCTGAGTGCGGCCCACGGGCGGAGCGAACGACGCGTGGCCGGTCTTGACAGAGCAGCCGCCGGCGACGCAACAAACGCAACCGTCGCGGGCTGCCGGCAATCCTGACGGGCCAGACTTTGGGGGTAACCACCGCGCTGCATGGCAGGCGGTCTGGCGCCCGCGTCTGGCCCGTGGGTGCCGGGGTCACATGACGGCGCACGCTCCACGCGGGGGGCCGGCCGCCGCGCCGCCAAGGCGCGCCTGCAGCGGCACGGCCGCGGCGTCGGGGTCGTGGAAGCGGGCCCACGCAGCGGGCTCGAACACCAGCACGAGGCAGTCCGTGCTGCAGGCCTGCACGGTGTGGGGGTGCGACAGCTGGGGCGACCAGCGCTGCCCCGCCTCCACCGTGACCCGCGCCACGACGTCGTCCGCGTGGGGGGCCGCGGCGCCGGCCGGGGATGGGGGCACCGCGGGGGCGACGGTGGCCCCGCCGCCCGCGGCCGCTGTCGCGGCGATGCCGGTGAGCGACGCGGTGGCGGCTGGGTTGTCTCCCATGACCATGCCTGACGACGCCCGGAGGAGGCCCAGGGTGACGGAGCCGCGCACCACGACGAAGGGGGCGACCACCCGGGTGCCCCGCTTGCTCGGCTCCAGCGTCAGCGGGTCCAGCCGGTGGGCGACGCAGCGCAGGAGGCGCCCCCACGCGGCCGGGGGCAGGGACCCGTCGGCGGTCGTCGTCCCGTGGTCGTCGTCCGCTGGGTCAGCGTGCCGCCCCCCCGGGTCGGGCCCGAACGCCACGTCCACGACGCCGCCCTCCCGGGCCAGGGGGGCGCCGGCGGGCGGCGGGCCGTCGGCGAGCAGCACCACTGTGGCGCAGAGGTCGAGGAGCCGCGGGTGGGCGGACCACCACGTCTCCACAAGCCGCTCGTCACCTTGGTCCAGCCGCCCCGCCATGCGCAGCGCCTCGTTCGCCTGCGCAATGCGGCTCACCGTCGCCTGGCTGCGCACCCCCGAGGCGTGGAGGGCCGCCACCGCGACACGGGAGCCGGCGAACATCGGGAGGGCGGCGAGGGCGACCGCCACCTCCCCCACCTGCTCCGCAGACCTCCCCGACGGCGCGGACGCCAGCACGGCGCAGTGTCGCATGTCAAGGATGGTCGAGAACACCACCTGCGCGTGCAGCTGCTCTGCCAGCGCCGCGTCGAGCGACGCCGAGTCCTCCACGAACTGCGCCGTGTCGACGACGGCGTGCCGCTCGCGCTCCTCGCAGATGAGCGCCGCGGCCTTGCGCCGGCGGCGAAGCACGGTCTGCGCGGCCGAGCGCATCGCGGCCCCGGGCCCGAGCGCGCCGCCGTCCGCGATGGGCGACGCGACGACGAGGGCGCCCGAGAGGAGCGTGGTCGACGGCGCCGTCAGCGGGTCGACGTCGTCGGCGGAGGCGTCGGCCACGTGGTGGGACGCGGGCTCCTGCAGCAGGCGGGGCTCGCTGGCGGGGGAGACGCGCCTGGAGCGCAGGTCGGCGCTGGAGGCGGCGTGGCGGAGGGCGGTGGAGGTGGGGATGCGCGCCCGCACGGCTGCCTGGACGGTGGCCAGCGCGGTGCCGAGGATGAGATCCTTCTGCTGCTTGCGCTGGGCGTCGGGCCTGCGGCGCGAGAGCTGGAGCTGGATCTCCGCCACCACGAAGGCTCCCCCGACCAGGGAGAGGAACGCTCCGAGCGACGCGGCGAAGACCGACGTCGCCCCGATGAGCCGGAGCCCCTCGAACATGTTCACCATGGCCCCAGCGAAGAGGCAGCGGCCCGTCATGCGGTGGGCGACGGCCACCCACGCCTCGACGGCGGAGGACCCGCCCTCGGCCCCGAGCCGGAGCATTCGGCGGGAGTGGATGTACCACCCCATGCCCACCTGCACGAGGGTCAGGGACATGACGGTGGCGCCCAGGACGGCGTGCCAGTGCGCCAGCTGCGTCTGCACGATGCCCACGGCGAGGATGAGCGCCGAGATGGCCCCCACTGAGGCCGCGCTCATCAGCTTGACGTGGAACTCGATCCACCAGCGCTTGTGGCGGCAGTACCGGGCCACGTAGACGCCCGCCGCCGAGGCCAGCCCCCACCCGAAGAACATCGTCATGCCGTGGATCATGCGCGTGAAGTGCTTGTCGTCCCCGTCGTCGCCCAGGCCCGGGCCGCCCGTGCAGTCGGACAGCACCAGCTTGTACGCGCGCCGGTTCGACGGCCCGTGGTAGCCCGGCCGGTACACGCCCTCGTCCCCGTGGGACACGAGGATCCACGTCGAGCGGTCGGGGTTCAGGGCCAGGTCCGTCGAGTCGCCGCCGGCCGCGAACGTGCGGGCGAAGCGCAGGCGGATCTGGCCGCCGTCGGGAAGCACCTCCCAGGACGGCGTGTCGACGATGCCCGTTTCGGCGTCGAGTGGCGTGAAGGTCTCTGCCGGCTCCGTCGCCGAGCGGGGAAACGTCGTCGGGGGCGGCCAGGACGGCGACGACCCCGTCGCGCGGAGCATGCTCGGCCCCACCGCGGGCCGGAGGCCGGGGAAGTTGACCATGTCCAGGGACAGCTGGATGACGCCCCACGGGCCGCCCATCACGCCCGTTGCCGGGGAATTCATCTTGCCCACCGACCCCAGGCCAACGGCCGTCCATGACTTCACGGGCGCAACGAGCTCGAACGAGATCACCTCCGCAGTGCGGTTGATGATCCACGTGAGGGTCCTGCCGTTGAGCACCTTGAGGCGGCGGACAAGCACGTCCGACTGCGCGGCAACTGTAACCCCTGCAACGCTGACCAGCAGCAGCAGGGCGCAGGCCGCGGCCGACCACGTGGGTCGTGCGCCCATATTTACACCGGCGCGCGCGGTTGGGTCGCGACTGCGGCGGTGTGGCCTGTGATCCGCACGGCAAAAGGATGTTGTGGAGCACGCGGAGACGTGGCGTCGGGGGTTTCTCCGAGCGTCAGCGAAATCTCACCGCGACTGCCGCCCACGCCAGGCTGTGGGTTTCGCCCGTGCCCCATGCCGAGCTGTTTCAACCGCTGGGGGCGTGGTGCCGCCCGCACGATGAGCGGCGGACGGACCGTCAGCCGAGGGGGGTTACAACTAACGGCTGTGCTGGCCACGGCTCGTTACACGCCGTGGCGTCGGATCAGGGCGTAGCGGGCTGCCGGTTTCTATCGAATTATGCGATTGCCGGCCGGTAGGGGGACTCGGGCGCGTGTGTGCTGGGTGCATCATCTGGTCGCACACGCTTTCGCCGCCAAAGGCACAAACCGCACGCACATACCAGATCAAACAAATAGAATCGGTGCAGTCGGCTTGACGAGGGCGCGAGACAAGGCGTTCGTTTGCCCGGTCGCTGGCCCTGGCTCGGCGAGCGGCGATCGTCACGGCTCTGCAAGGCGGCGACGTCGGGCTGATGGAAATGACGACAACTAGGCCGCCCGCCCAAGCCACTGCGCTGCTGCTGGTGAGGACCCCGCGCGCAGGACCTTTTGACTTGCCGGGACGTGCTTTGGCCGCCATGTTGCGGCCTGGCTGGCCGTGGCCGCTGCAAAGGGGCCGAACGCCCGCCGCTGGCAGGGCTGCCACTGCTGCTTGCCTCGCTGCTTCCGTGTGCACGCTTCGCAGGGCAGGACTCGGTGTGCTATGAAGTTCAGGTGAGCTGCTTTGTCGCGCGCCGCCCCGGGAAGGCCCTCGCCGCGGCGAGCTTGCAGGCTGGGCTGGGCGGCTGAGTGCCACTGCTGCCCTTCCCCCCTGCCCGCCCTCGCGCTCCCTCCGCAGCACTAACGTCACCTCCTCGAGGCGCAAGAACCGCGCGCGCCACTTCGGCTCGGACTCGACCTCCCGTCGTCGTCTGATGAGCTCCACGCTCGACAGGGCTCTCCGCGAGAAGTACGGCTGCCGCTCCATCCCCATCTGCAAGGATGACGAGGTCAAGATCATGACCGGCAAGCACAAGGGCCGCGAGGGCCGCGTGGTGACCGTCTACCGCAAGCGCTTCCACATCCTCGTGGAGCGCCTGAACCGCGTGAAGTCCGACGGCCGTGAGTAGTTCGGCCCCTGCCCAGCCGTGCACCGCGCCTGGCACGCCTGAGCCGTGCCGACCAACCTTGCTGGTGCTTATTTTCCCACCCTGCTGCGCCCCGCAGAGACCGAGGCCGCCATCCCCATGAACGCGTCCAACGTGATGATCACCAAGGTGCACGAGACCGACTCTCGCCGCGCCATCCTCGACCGCCGTGGCAAGAAGAGCGACGAGGCCGGCATGGACCGCGTGGATTGAGTCCGACCTGTGTGTGGCTCCGCCCGTCCCACCGGGCGGGGAGGTTCGCGGCCGCCCCGGGTGGTTGGGGCGGCCGAGTCCACAACCCCAGCACTGCCGCGCATCATCTTGCTCTCATGGCGGCCACGCACCACTCGCGCTTCCGCAAGGCAGCCCCTGCGGGTCGTCAGGCGCTCGCGCCGAACACGGACAGGTCCCAGCTGTCGAACCACCGAACGTAGGGCAGGCCGTCCGTCTCGTTGCGCAGCACGGGCAGCCACACGTAGGTGGACATGTTCAGGTCCTGGCCCCGGTGGGAGTGCCACCGGTCCATCATGAGGACCGTGCGCCCGGGGCCGAGCTCCAGCGCGTACGTGGACTGCGACCCGAACGTGTCGGGGCTCCCCACAGCCCGGTTCCCGATGGACGTCCACTCCCCGCCGCACAGCTCCTTGGAGACGAACCACTCGGACGGGTTGGCCGACCACCCCGTCGTGTGCGACGTGACCAGCGTGTACTGCTCTGCCACCGAGTCCCAGAACAGCGCCTCGCCCTCGCGGGCCTCGGGCACCTCGCTGCACTGGCCGGCCGACGTCGTGTTCAGCAGCGTCGGCTCCTCCAGCGCCGCCACCGCCACCCGCGGGGACGTCCGAAGCCGCCCCGTGAAGGCGACCACGTGCTTCGGCTGCCCGCTGGGCAGCGCGCCTCGCGCCGAGTTCGCGTACACGGTGAGGTCCCCCGTGTCCTCCCCCGCCGGGTACACGCCGTGCGCGAACGTGAACGGGCCGGTCGGTGTCGGCGCCGTCGCCATGCCCAGCTGCCTGATCACCGATCCGGGGGACGCCATGAGCTTGAAGTACATCACGTAGTCGCCGCTGGGGGCGTGCAGCACCTTGGGGCGCTCCATGAAGAGAGACGTCCCCTGGGGCGGCGTGAGCGGGATGTCGCGCGTTCGGAGCATGACGCCCTCAAACTCCCAGTTGTAAAAGTCCGTTGACGAGTACGCCGCGATCTGCGAGCAGCAATGAGCGTGGCGCAAGACCGTGGGGCGGCGTGCGGCTCGCGCGAGTGGGCGCCGAAAGCGCTGCATGACCGAGCGCCGCTTCAACCGCGCCGCCTGGCCCCGTGGCTCACCGCGTTGTTGCGGATGTCCTTGGTCTCGTTGAACTCCCCGTACCAGTAGTATTTCCCGCCGTCAGTGAGGAACCCGGCACCCCTGGCGGAGATCCGGCGGCCGTCTGTCGTGTTCATCTGCCTGCCGGGGTAGATGGCGTCCTGGAGCGCGGCGAGCGCGGCCCCGGCCATGAGCGTCACCGAAAGCATCGCCCGCATCGTGGCGGGGTGTTGAGGCAGAGTGGGGCTAGCGAGCCAGCCAGGCGGCACGGCCGCGACAAATCGCGGCCGACCTCGCGGCGACCGCCCGACCGCAGCACGACAGGCCTGGCGTGTGTGATTCGGAGTGACGCGTGGCATTGCCGTGCGGCGTTGCGCATGGCAAGTATACAACATTTCACGGGGCGCCGGTCGGCTGCAATGCATCGCCGGCGATAGCCAAGGGACAAGCCGGACCGCGGTGGGGCCGGCATTGCGGCGGCGGGACAGTCAGGACTCCTCCGGGCCGCTGCCGCCCGGGCGGGCGCTCAGGGCGTCGCCAAAGGGCGGGGGCAGCTGGAAGCCCTGGGGCATGGAGAGCACGCCCATGCGCGCGGGCGGCACGCCGCCGGGGTGCTGCTGCATGTACCCGTGGTGCGGCCCAGGCTGGTGCATGTAGGGGTACGCCTGGTAGAACTGCCCGGGGTGCGGGGGGGGCGAGTACTGGAGGCCGTCGGGGCGGGGGAGGCCGCTCGAGCCGGTGGAGGAGACGGAGGGGATGGCGCCGCGCGCGGGGGCCATCGGATCGCCGCCGTAGGAGCGAGCGAAGGCGTGGAAGTGGTGCGGGGGAGGGTGCGGGGGCATGCCGGGGTACTGGCCGTGCCCGTGGGGGGCGTGCATCGGGTGGCCATAGGGGGGGATGCCGTAGGGCGAGGGCCAGGGGAAGCCGTCCATGGGGTGGGGCGCGCCCGAGGCGGTGGAGGAGGCGGAGGGGAAGGAGGGGCGGGCCGGGCCGGGGCGGAAGGCAGGGTCGAGGGACGGCGGCTGGACGACCGCCCGCTCCGCGGCTCTGCCGGGGGCGTGCGGCGCGGCGGGCTGGCCGGGGCGCGGCGCTCGGCTCGCGGCTGCCCCCCACGCCGGGTCCTTCCTGTCGGCCCCGCCCGCCTGGGGCCCGGCTGCGGCGGCGGCCATGGGCGCGGACGACGCGGACACGGGCGAGGAGAGCGGCGTCTCCGAGTCGGTGCTGCTGTCGGCGCCTGTCTTGGCCGCGAGCTGCCGGCGGCGCGGCGGCGGGTTGAGGGTCTGCCTCGGCCTGCCCGGCCCTCCGCCGCCGCCCCCCGACACGGCGTCTCCGAGCATCGACGCCGGCACCGGCTCCCCGCTCCCGAAGGCCCGCACGACGCCGTGCCGCTCGAGGCTCTTGAAGCGGAGTTTCACCGCGTTCTCCGACCGGCCCTCGATGGCGCGCGCGATGGCGGCCCACTTCCGGCCGCTGTCCCGGTGCATCCCGAGCAGGACCAGGTCCTCCTCCGTCGACCATCCGCCCTGCACCACGCTGGGGGCGAGGTAGTTGCTCCAGCGCTCCCGGCACTGCTTGGCGGTGCGGCCGGGCACCCGCCTCGCCACCGCGCCCCAGTTGGAGTGGCCCTCCGCCACGGCGTTGCGGAGCACGCAGTCCTCCTCGTCCGTCCACTGCCCCTTCCTGAGGCCCGGGCAGAGCACCTTCTTCCACCGCTGCAGGCACTGCACGTGCGAGCGCCCCGGGACCATGGCCGCGACCCGCCGCCACTGCCGCGCGCCGAGCTGCAGCACGGCCGACTTGAGGGCCTCGTCCTCCTCCGCCGTCCAGCGCCGCGGGGCTGCCCGCCGCAGCCCCAGCGGCAGCGGCTCGGCGCCCTTGGCCTTGCTCCACTCGCGACGCTCGAGCTCCCGCGCAGCCTCCCGCTCCTGGTGCTCCTGGTCGCGGAGCAGCCGCTCGAGCGCGGCCGTGCGGGCGGTGGCGCCGGACTCTGAGCCGTCCAGCCCGCCCGCGGCCGATGCCATCGCCCCTGGGCTCCCCGGCAGCCGTTTGGCCGCGGGCGGGCCGCTCGCCCCTTCGCTCGCATCGCTGGCGCCGGCGCTGGATCTCCTGTCCGCCGACCTGGAGGAGGCAAGTGCGGCGCCGAGGTCCTCCCTGCCGTCGGCTTCGTCTTCACGATCACGCTTGCGCGCCGCCTCGTGAGACGCGCGCGACGCTTGCGAAACGTTGCTCTGGATGCTTTTCATGCTGCCCAGGGAGAACCCTGACGCAGCGCTGGCATTGGAAACCTGAGCCGACCTTGCCGGCGCGATCGCCGCTGCCACACCCGGCACCGCCGTGGCCCCTGCCCTCTCGGGCGGAAAAACTGCAGAGCGGGATGCCATGGCAAACGCGGGGACACGAACGACGGGCCTGTGGCCGAAAGCCGAGTCCGGTTGAGATGTCGCCGTCGTCGCAACGACGGTGGGGGCCGCAGCCGGAGGCGGCCCAAAGCTCCTGCCCTCTGCCTCATGCCCGCCGCTGCCAGGAAACGCGCGGTCTGAATGACCGCCCGCTTCGAGCGCCGCAGCCAGTGACGGCCGCCAAGCGCCGACGGAAGCCGACGCGTTGCTTGCCACCGACTGCAAGCTCAGGGCAGCCCGGCGAGGCACGCCTGCCGCCTGCATGCCGTTTGCCATCTCCATCAGTGCCGCGCTGGCCTCCATCGAGCCGTCAGAGGGCTGCTGTGCCGCCGCGGCGAGCATGTAGGAATCCCACTTGGCTTCCATCTGCGCGCGGTTCGAGGCCCCTGCCGGCGAGCTCCTGCTCGCCCCGACTCGGGTCCGCGACCGGTGTTCGATGGCCTACACCAAAGAGACGGACTGCGCCCAACTGTTTTTTCTTGTGCTGCAAGGCGGAGTGGGTCGCCGATGAGGGTCACGCCGGCTCTGCGAGCTGCTTTTGCCGCCGCGGAAGCAGCGTCGTGACTGCCCTGGCGTGACTCTGACGTGTGCGCTAGCTCAATGGTTCGGAAGCCCACCGTCGGTGCGCGCTGCAGCGTGACGCTCATTCATAGCCCCACGGCTGGGGCGCCACTGTTTCATCCCGGGGCCCTGGGCCAGCGTGCCCGCTGCGACGCCCAGAGTCCTGCCTTGGCTGACATGACTCCTAGAGTACACACTACCAAGCATTTGTAATATCATGCGACCGCGCCATCGTACGTCAGGCGCGGTCAGTACGAGCTTTCCGGGCGCGGCCCCGATGGCTCGTCAGGGAGCTCCTCGTCGTCTAGCTCCACGTCATCGACGTCCTCGTCGTCAATGTCAGGGATGTCCTCCTCTTCGTCGCTGCTCTGGGCGGCGCTCTCCCTATAGCTCACAATCGGCGCGCTCTGGCGCCACACGTCCGAGCCGTGCGACGAGTCGCTTGGTCGCTGCAAGCCGAGACCAATCAAGCCGCCGACGTCTGAGGCCCCGATCAGGGCGGAAGGCCGACTTGGTGACGCGCCGATGTGACGCCCGCTGCCCATCGCCCCGTTAGAAAAAGTCGGCCGCACCCCGCTGGAGGGCGACAGGATGCCGCGGAGCGAAGGCGCACGTCCCTGGGCCGAGGCCGGCGTCAGGGCAGCGTGAATGGGAGACATCGCCGAATGCACGCCCTTGGACCCCTGCGACATGAGCTTCCGGGACGATGACGCCGTGCCTGACGCGGCACCTGGAGGCCTAGGGGCGCCCGGCGGCCGCGCAGCCGCGTGGGCCTTGATGGCCGAATGCTTCCTCGACGGCACGGCCCGCTCTTCGGAGCTCAACGCCCGCCTTGACATCATGGCACGGGAGCTCCCTCGGCTGAGGACCCTGCTCGATGGCATGGCGACGACGCGCCTGTACGCCGCGACTTGCTGCGCAAGCTTCGCATCCTCGGCCTCAGCGATGACGTCCTTCCCTGCCAGCGCCGAGGTGCAGCAGTGCGGAGCGCACCGATCAAAGCAGCAGCACGAGACAAGGCACATCAAGAGAAGTGCCGCTACAGCGAAGACGATGTTGCCTCGCGTCGTCCCGAAAACCCAGTCCACCACCTGGCGCACGAAACCCTTGGTCACCGCCTGTTCGTAAACCAGCTCGGACCGCTGCATTGACACGGAGAAGTTTCCTGCGACGTTGGCGTACACGGCCACGAAGAGCTTCCCGGTTTCTGACTGGTCTTGGAGGGTGGCTGACACGCTGGAGCCGCGCGAGGACAGGATCTCGTCAAAGTCAGCGATCGACCGCGGCAGGCGGCGCGCCACGAGGATGGACGGGTTCCCTAGCGCATCTTCGACCCCCGACAGGCGGCGACCAGCGCCGTCGATCTGTGCCTGCGTGCGGCCAAGGCTGTCCACGGCCGCCACTGTGATGACGACACTGGCCCCGCGCTGCACGGGCTGCGGAGACTTGAACAGGAAGAAGTCGTCCTGCCTCAGCGTGAGGCTTCTCTGGCAAAGGGAGCACACGAACTCGACCTCCTGCGCCGCCGAGGCAATGCGGTTCAGAGAGGTAAAGAGGGGAGACTGGCACCTGGTGTCGGGGTCCCAACCCGGGTCGCAGTCGCAAAACGGCACGCCGTTTGCGACCGAGTATTTGCCCTTGCCCGCGCACAGGGCCTGGTCGGGGTCCGAGCACCTCGCGTCTCCCGGGTCAGAGCTGCACAAGGGCATGGTCACCCGGCGTGACGCAGCGACTGCCACGTGGAGGGTGACCGGGGATGCCGCCGCGGCCATGTTCTGAACACCGATGACGACAAAGCGCTGCGTGGCGGCAGTCGTCCGGGAGAGGGTGATTGACTGTGTCACCGAGCTGTTCCCCACCCCGCTGAAGTCAAAGCGCGCGATCTCACTGCTGAGCTTCCCGAGCGAGGCCTCCGTGACCGTTCGCTCAAAGAGCGCCAACAGCTTGGGAGCGGACCTCGGGCTGGATCCGTCGGCAGGCTGCGCCTCAATGCTCACTTCGGCGGCGGCGTCAGCGACTCGGTGCACAAAGTACGCCCACTGCCCGGGCATGAGCTCCGGCGTCGAAGCGATCGCCCCCGACAGCAGCAGCGGGGCCGGGATCTCGCACTTGACTCCGGTCCACCCGGGCTGGCAGGTGCACCCAGTGATGCACTCGCCTACCCCGTGCCCCGAGCAGTGACGGATCGCCTCAGGGCAGCCTCCGCCAGCAACTTCCACGAAGAGATCAAAATCCATGCCCGTGGTGGCGTACCGGCCGTTGATGACGGACAAGAACACAAAGTCGGACGCGTCCACGCTGCCCACGACCTCGTGAATCCTCCGCCGGGCAATCCAGCTGGACCGGTCAAACGAACGATACGAGGACAGCGTGCCGACTTCGTTGGTCTGGACCACCAGCGCTGGATCGGTGCCCTCTGGCGCTGCCTCGGAGCCGGCATCCCCGCCTCGAACCGTCAGTCTGGCGTAGAACGTCATGTGGGAGGTATCGAAGAAAAGTGAGACGCCGGGGTCAACAAACGCCGGAGTGGCCGTCTCCCCAACCCCGGTGCGGAGACCAATGTAGCTCGAGTTCCTCGTCAGGACCCGCACCCCCACAGAGCCCGGGCCGCCACCGCGGACGTACTCGCCTCGCGCGGAAATGCCGGCGTCGGAAGCTGCGACGGAGCTGCCAGGCGAGGCTGTCACACTCGCTGCGAAGATGGAGGTCCCTGCCGGCAGCTTGTAGTTCTGGCACGCCTCGCCCTGAAACACGCTGTTGCACTCGCAAGTCGGAGGGCTTCTGCTGCCGTCGTGCGCACAAACCCCGCGGTTGCCCCCGCAGTCAGGCTGGCCGGGGCAGTCTGGCTGCGCGCACGTCAGGCCGCTGAAGCCGTACGTCCTGACGAAGACGACTTCCTCGCGCAGCCGCCTGCACTGGCATTCGTTGTTCACGCACCCTGCCGCCTCGGTGCCGTACGAAGCGCATTGCAGCACCGCGCACGCGTCCCTCGTGAGCTCGACCTCGACGTCGGCGTCCTCGAAGCCAAGGAGCGCCACGCGCATCGTTCCGATGTCGCTGAACTCTGACGGGGCCTGGCCGTTCGGGTCGCTTGACGAGGTGGTGTCCGCGCCTGCATTCCTGGAACTGTCTGACTCCCACAGGATGCGCTGCGCACCAGAGCTGTCCGCAGCCGACCGGAACTGGTGGTTGGTCAGGGAGGGGACACCCTGCGACTCGTACGCGGCGACGGCTGTCGGAAGAACCGGGCTAAACAGCGCCCCGGGAGCCCGCCTCACCACCAGCTTGAGGTCGTACTGCACTGACGGTACGTCGAACTCCAGGAAAGTGTATGCTTTGGCCTTGACGGTGAGGCGGACGGCCCCGCCAACCGAGCCGTTGACGGACGGCTCTCCTGAGAACGCGAGCCTCTGGTAGACCCTGGGGCCCACGATCCGGGAGCTGCACGCGCTCCCAGCGAAGTGGTGCTCCTCTCCATCGAAGCCGACGCCCTGCAGGCAGTCACAGACGCCGGTGCCGACATCGCAGATGCCCTGCCCTGTCCCACCGCACCGCTGCCCGCTCGGGGCCCTCGGGCAGTCGGTCAGGCCGCAGTCCGAGGCGATGAAACCGGAGCTGCAGTTGCACGCACCGGCGACGGTGCAAACGCCGCGGCCGCTGCACTCGCAGGGCGTGCTGGGATCGGCACAGTCGGGGGAGATCGCGTCTGGGCAGCCGAGCGTTCCGCAGTCGGGGCCCTTGAAGCCCGGGTCGCAGCCGGGAAGCCCTTGCTCGTCGGTGCACAAGCCTAGGGAGGTGTCGCAGGTGCCGTGGCCAGAGCACTCGACACCGGAATCCGGATTAGCCGGGCACCTCTGCTTGTTGCAGCGGAACGCGTCGTCGCCATAAAAGCCAGTGCTGCACACGCAGGAGCCGTCCGAGTTCTGGCACACTCCGTGGCCGTTGCAGTTCTGCACGTCGCAAGGGTCTCCCGAGCAGAGCACCGATGCCCGGGGGCACTCGACGGTGCCGGTCCAGTCGCTGCTGAGCGCTGACAGGTCGACGTCACCCCCGGCAGCCGGGCACAGAAGGGAAAGCTCCTTGGGCTGGCCGCGAGCCAGGGTGACTTGGACGCGATTCGTGAGCGGGTCGCACTCTGTGAACGCGCACCCTCCATGGCGCCGGAGCGGCGCCGTTGCCTGCTTCACCTGGTACGTCCCCATGAAGCAGCGGGACCCCGTTCCAGTATATTCGCCGTAGTACCAGTACTTGGGGGTCAGGTCATCGGCGCAGTCCCCGTGCCTCGTTGCCTCGAAGATGGGGCAGTAGTCCGCGCCCGCGAACTTTCCTGCCTTACGGGGGTTATCAGCAAAGTACTGGTACTTGCTCTCGAAGCCTGGGGCCGTGGATGACACCTCATAGGCGTTGCACAGGGCCTTGGACCGCATATCAGCAGTGCACCCGCTCTGCCCTCCCTCCTGACAAAAGTAGCGGCGATCCCAGCTCGAGCACCTGTCCTGGGCGAAGGAGCACCCCTCACCGTTGCCCCAGAACAGCTTTTCGGCGAGGTCGTAGGACACCTTGTACCAACCACTGTCCTCGAGGACGGCAAGGCTGATGGCCGAAGGCACGGTGTTCTCGTGAATCCACCCGCTCATCAGCTCATTGTAGAAGACTCTTTCCTCCAGGTGCTTCCCCCGGGTGCCCGAGCCGCCATCATCCTCGAGCTCCACGCCCCAGTCGCTCGGCCAGTTCTGGCACTGGAAGTGCTCCTTCATCTTCGCGACGGCATTCGCCATCCCAAAAGACGACACCGGTTTCTGCAGCGCATTGCTGAACAAGAACTGTGTCACACCAAAGCCAATGGCCTCTGTCTGGGAGCCAGGCTTGCGGTAGCGCGGGAAAAAGTCGGAGCTGAAGCCAAGGTTGTGCACAAACTCGTGGAGCGTCTTGATGAACTGCATCCTGGCTTCGCGGGGGTCCGTTGACAGCGTTGACGGCACAAAGTTCAGCTGCCCGGACACAGGGCGGCCGTTCTGGTCGCTGACGCATGGGTACGCCCACGCCACCACACTGCCACGGAACGGACGCGCCGTCACATGAGCAACGTAGTCAGCTCCCTCAATTCCGGGGCTGGTGTGAGAGGGGTTCACCTGGTCGTCGCAGCACACGAAGCCGAAGCGGTCGTTCCCCCTGTAGCAAGCCGCGTTTGACAGCGTGCCCCGCAAGACGAGGCGCCCCGAAACGGGCCGGACGGACAGTGATCTCGATAGCCAGGCCATGGCGGTCGGCATGAGGTCGTTCACGATGAGGTTTCGTTTCTCGGCGGTGATGACGTCCTCCGGCTGGCAAGGGAACACCGACGACGCCGACCCGATCGTGTACGAGTCTTGGTACGTCTCACCGACACCATGGCACGCATACTTTGTGCCAGCCGAGTCCGTGTCCCTGCGGCTCACCGAAGCAAACAGGGGGGCTGATGTTTCCGCTCTGGCCGGCACGCGCTCTCGCTTCGCGCCCGCTCATGCTGATTGTCTCACCGGCCTGGCAGCAGGCGGTCAACATCGAGGAAGATCCGGATGGACGCGAACTCGGAGCCGCCGGACTGGAGCCGCCGGGCGCCCGACAGCTCGTATGCCTGCGCCACGAACGGCGTGTGGTTCTTGGGGGCCGACTCCACGAGTTCGTGGTGCACGCACCCGTACTTGTCCGCCGAACGCGCGGGCCCATGAGGGCCGTGGTCTCCGTGGGCGTGGGGGTGCGCCATGGACAGCTCCCGGAACCCGGCCATCCCATCAGGAAGCACGTCGGCTGTTGCCACACGAGGGTCTTGCGCGCCTGCGCGGCCTAGAGCAAGAGCTGCCGCGAGCAACAGTCCGACACGCAGCGGTCTGGGCATTGCCCCTGACACTTGGTTTGTCGCGAAGAAATCCGCGGGGGAGTGCCTGGCCGAGGAAACCCCTGCGATTTGGTCGATCGTCGAATCGTGATGGCACGCCAGGCATTTGGTGTATACCGTCAATCACGCAACGTAGGCGGTCACCGGCTCCAGGGGCGAAGCCGCCAGCTGTTAATTGCCTCGCCGGCCCGCACTATGTGGTCGGCTGCTCGCGCCACGACGGTGCGGCACGTGTCAGAGCGGCCACGAAGCCACGCATCGCGCGCCTGTGGTTCATCCCCCGCAGCTCTGCCCACACCGCCAGCCGCCTGCGTCCTGATGGCTTGGCAAGGATCGTTGCGGCTGCTGGCGAGCCCTCGAGCGGGCAGTCGCCGGTCTGCGCCTGCTTGTTGAGCGCCCACAGCCCGATGCGGTCCGCTGACGAGATGACGGGGCCCGCAGCCGCCGACGCCGGGGCCAGGATCGTGCGGGAGGCCTCCACTGCCGCCTTGTAGTCTGCCTTAAGGCGCCAGAGCGCGTCCGCCGCGGCCCGGGAAGCCCCCCTGGGCGGGACGTGGGGAGGTGCCACGCCGCCCGGCGCCACAGCAGGGGCAGATTGCGGCTCACCGCCCGTGCCCAGGAGCCGTGACGCAGCCGAGGGCGGGGCCGGGCGGCCTGCGGTGACCGGGGCTCCAGCATGGGCCGGTCGCAGCTCTGAGGGGGTTGGGCCGGTTCCCACGGCGTCGTGGGCAGCCGGGGCAGGCATGCTGGGCCCGGGTGAGGGAGCCGGGTCGAGGGCCGAGCCAGCCACGGCGACGCGCTCAGCCCTGGACGGCGCCGCGGCCTCGGGGGCGGAAGCAGGCACGCCGGGGGCTGGGGCTGCCCCGCTGGGCGCGCGGGCCGCCGTGCTGGCGGCAGCAGGCCCGGCCCGGGTGCCGGGGGCGGCCGTCACGGCCGCGCGGGGCAGCAGGGCCGGCCGTGCCGGCTGGCGAGCGAGCTGGATGAGCGCCTCCCTGACCCGGCGCTTCCACGCCGCGGCCGCGGCCTCGGACGCGGCGACCACCACGAGGCGCTTGTCGACCGTGGCGAGGACGAGCACGCGGCCTGCGTCGACGCGGAGCCGCTCGGCGACCCGCCGGGCCTCGCCCCCGGCGTCCTCGAACCGCGCGCCGCTGAGGCGCATGATGGTGCGGGCCACGAGGCCGCCCCTGCCCAGGCAGGCCGCGCACCCGCGCCTGCGCCTCGGCACCGCGTACACCAGCAGGTCCGACATCAGGACGAAGCGGTAGAGCCGTGGGCTGCCGGCGCCCTGCCTGGAGACCTTGACGAGGTCCCCCTCGTAGAGCACCCGGCGGCGCGGATCCTCGCACAGGTACGCCCGCACGGCGGGGGACTCGAAGCGCTGCGCCATGGCGGCCACGTGGGCCGCCTCTGCGTGCGTCTCGGTGCCCACCTGGAGGATGGTGACGGCGCCGTGGAGGAGGGCCACCGCGGTCGCGACCTCCCCGCCCAGCTCTGCGCCGGGCGGGCCGGCGGCGTCGGGCGGCGCCGGCGTCCCCATGGCCACCGACGTCGTGGCGCCGCGCCGGTGGGGCCTGGAACCCCCCGGTGTCGCTGCCATGAGCGACGAGCCGGCGGCGCGCGCCCGGGGCCGGCCGCCGCCCCCCGCAACGGCCCCGGCCACAGCCGCGTACCAGTCGCTCCCCTCCCCCCTCGCCCTGCTGGCGCCCCGCCCCGCCGCCACGGCGCTGACCATCTCCTCCACCTGCCCCGAGGCGTCGAGCGCGCCGCCCAGGTAGCTGTCCACCCCCGCCAGCTCCCGCGCCGCCTCTTCCACCAGCGGCCGGTCGCCCAGGAAGAGCGCCGCGGTGAGGGCGTGCTTGAGCAGGTCCAGGCCGGCGATGGCGACCTCCTTGTCGGTGCGGGCGTCGTGCTGCTGCATGAGGTGGGGCGGCAGATGCGCCGGGGGCAGGCACACGAAGCGAGCGACGCGCATCGCCGCGGGCCACAGCTCCCGCAGCGCGTGCCGCAGGACCTGCCTGGTCATGCGGCTGCGGTACGGCGCCGGGCACCACGGTCGCGCGGGGCTGTGGGACACGCTGAGCTGCGCGGCGGCGGCGGCGGCCTCGCGGGAGAGCGCTGCAGCGAAGAGGACGGCGTCGACGGGGCCGGCGCGCGACGCCCTGTCGCTCACCAGGCCGGCAAAGCGGCACGGGTCAAACATGGGGTCCGGGGCCGGCGCCCCGCCCGCGGTGCACGTCTCGAAGGGCAGCCTGGGCTCCCGGGCCAGCCCTCCCTTGCCCTTGCCCGGGCCCGCGCCCGCGGCCTCGGCGGCGGTCATGGAGGCCTCCTGCTCGACGTTGCGGATCTCCAGGCCCGACACGGCGTCGTACACGTGGTGGAGGAAGGGCTCGGGGAGGTCCCGCCGCTTGCCGCCCCGCTTGTCCGAGCCGTCGGTGTCCGTCCCCCTGTTGTTCCGGACGAACCCTTCCCGGGTCATCTTCCGGTCCGGCGCGATGTTGGGGTTGTGGGCGTCGGTGTTGAGCATGATGACGGAGTAGGCGAGGACGAAGGCCACGTCGGGGGAGCTCAGGCTCATGCGGCCGTCGGGGAAGGCGAGCGCGGGGGGCCGGGGCGGGTCCGCGGCGCGGGGCGCGGGCGTGCCGTCGCGCCCCGTGGCCCTGGCGTCGCGGGGCAGGCCGGGCACGGCGTTGTCGATGAAAAACGCCGTCGAGAAGGCCATGGCCACGCGCTCGATGCGCTGCGCCTCACCCGGGAGGCGGAAGCCGGCGCCCGTCAGCAGCCGCCGCATGGCCTCGTCGAACGGCAGCCCCTGCATGTCCAGGCCGCGGAACACCTCGAGGCGGAGCGCCTCGTTGGACGCGATGACGTCGGCGCCGCGGCCCTCCTCGCTCAGCCAGTCGCCCGCCTCCACCTCCCCCGCCTGCGGCCGGCCCCAGAGCCGCAGGAACGCGGCACGGGAGTCCGCGTCGGCGAGCGGGAGGATGCCGTCGCGCTGCATGGCGGCCACCGCCTTTCGGAGGCTCTTGGCGCGGGCGAGCGACGCGGCCTCGCGCATCGAGACGTCGAGGCGGCGCAGAGCCATGACACGGGCGTCCAAGGAGCCGGTGAGCCACGGGCCGGGGAGCGACGGCTCGGGGCTGTCCGCGCGCCCGAGGCGGGCGGTCCACGCCGCCTCGGCGAGCCAGGGGGAGACCGGCCCGGCGCCGCGCCGGGCGACGGCGGCGCCGTCACCGGCCTCGGCCCTCGCCGCCGGAGGGGGCAGGCGGAACGACGCCGCGCCGGAGGACGAGGCCGACCGGCTCGGGACGCGGAACCGCGGGGAGGAGAGGGAGGAGGAGGCCGGCCTCGCCCTGGCGCGCTCCAGCGCCAGCACGGCGGCGAGGGCCTCGGTGCCGGGCAGGCGGAACGGGAGGACGCCGGCGGAGGACGGGGGGCCGGAGGGGCCGTCGCCAGCGTGGTCCGACGCCGGGGCGCGGATGGCGCTGAGCGGCGCGCCGATGGCGCTGCGGGAGCGGGAGTGGAGCGACGCGGACGGGGTGGTGCCGGCGGGGGCCGTGGAGGCACCGGGGGCGTTGGCGTCCTGGGGGGCGGTCGGGCGGGGCTGCGTCTCGCTGCCGGCGGCGACGGGGGCCGTGGCGGCGTCGGCGGCCCGGCGGCGGGCGGGCGACCCTCGGGGCGAGGGCGCCGACGCGTGCCCCGAGCGGCCGGGCGTGGAGGGCTGGAGCGACGCGGAGGTCGGGGAGGGCGCGCCGGCGGGGTTGCCGGGGTCGGAGGAGCGCGCGAGGCCGGCCGCCGCGCGGAGCAGGTTCCGCACAGTGTTGATGCGCCTTGCCTTGGGCGTGGGGGCGTCGGCGGCGTCGGCGGGGCCGGGGGTCTGCCACCGCTCCCGGGCGGACCGGTGCCCGTGGTCGGCGAGGTGAGCGGTGGCGGCGGCGTTTGCGATCTGCTGGAGGATGTCGGCGAGGAAGGAGACGGCGCCGCGCTGGAGGCGGAGGACGCCGCGGCGGCGCCGCTCGTCGTCGGCGGCGGCGCCGGAGAGGGACTCGTCGGACCTCGCCCGGGCGCGGATGGCGACGGCGGCCGACGCGCCGCGGGGGTCCGCCTGCGACGAGGCCGGGCCGCCGGTGGGGCTAGTGGCGGCCGAGGCCGCGGCGGAGGCTGCCGCCGACGCCGGCTTGTCGTCGGCGTCGTGCGGGGCGGCGGCGGCCTCGGCCAGCAGCTGCCTGGCGTACTGCCGAGCGGTGCGGTCCACCACGGCGCAGCCCGCGGCCTCGGCGGCCCCACGCAGGAAGCGGAGGCTGGCGGAGGGCCAGGGGGCGAAGGCGTCGAAGTTGATGGCTGCCTCGCAGACGTCGACGGGGCGGCGGAGGAGGGAGTGGAGGGCGCCGAGAGCCTCGCACTGGCGGTCGGGGGAGCCGTAGGGGCAAGCGACGGCGGCGTGGAGGGTGGCGTGTGCGAGCAGCTGGCACTCCTCGCGGCAGGCCCAGCGGGCCGACTCCCACAGCGCGCAGACGCAGTCAAGGACGGCGCGCCACGCGGCGCCGTCGCCCAGGGCGTCGGGGATGGTCGACGTCACGGCGACGGAGGGGGGCAGGGGCGCGGGGGACGACGGGGCGGCGGCGGCACCCGGGTCGGCGGTGGCCCGGGAGTGGGGGGTGTCGCCCAGGAAGGGCCCGCCGGGGGAGGCGGCTGCGCCCGCCCCGATGGGGATGGCGTCGTACACCGGGATGCCGGGGAGGGGGGGGGGGGCGCACGCGGCGGCCCTGGAGGGGCGGGGGGCGGCGGCGCGGGCGGCCTGTACCTCGGCACATACGGCGTCGGGGACCACCCTTCCCGCGCGGACAGCCGCGTCGCCGTGCTGGGCCGCGCCCGTTCCCGCGCGGGGCCTGGCGCCCGACGGGCCGGGCGCGACGGGGGCAGGCGGCGCGTCCTGCGCCGCCTCCGCGGCCACGCTGGCCGGGTCCTGGGCCAGCCGGAGGAGGGTCGGGGCCACGACGCAGCGGAGGAGGGTGACAAGGGGGGGGGAGCGGTGCAGCGCGGGGCCGAGGGCACGGATGGCGGAGGCCAGGGCGCGGACGGCCGCTGCCTGGGAGGACCGGCGCCGCGTGTACCGCGTCGCTGACGTCGTGCAGAGCGGGAGCGACGCGATGTGGCAGAGCGCGGTGAGGAGCGACGCTGCGTCGGCCACCCGGGACCGCGCGACGCCGCAGTCATACTCAAAGTCGTCTTCGTCGTCGTCGACGGCCGCGGCAACGGCGCTCGCGGCGGGGCTTTCATGGCCGTCAGCGCGGCGCCCCTCCTCGGAGGAGGACAGGGCCGGGAGGCGGCCCAGAGCGGACCCGAATGCCGTGTCGAGCGTCGCGGCGACGCTCACACGGTCGGCACGGGCGGAGGCGACGCGGGCGTAGCGGCGCCAGGCGCTGTGGAGGCGGAGGAGGCCGCGGGCGGTCTCGACCGGGGCGCCCCGCTGCACGGCGGACGACGTGGCGATGTGGGCAGCGGCCGCCCACTCGGCCCAGCGCAGGGCATTGCGGGTGGTCGGGGACGCGGTGCCGTCGGGGCCGGGCCCGGCGAGGCCCCTGCCCGCGAGGACGCCCGCGGCGGCCACGGCGTCGTCCAGGACGGAGCGGCCTCCCGCCGGGGTGGCTGCGCCCGGGCCGGGGAGGCGGAACGCGGGGGCGGGGGTGCCGACCGCGTCGCTCGGGGCGTCGCCGCGGGAGGCAGGGGAGGCGTGCACGAGGGTCACCAGGTCGGTCTCGTCCACGTCATCCGACCCGGAGGACAGCCGGCGGCCCCGTGACGCGCCGTGCAGCGCGCCGTCGGCCTCTGCGGCGGCGATGGCGACAGCCGCCACGGCCGCGCGCGCCGTCCCGACCGCCAGGACCTGCAGAGCCGTCGCGGCGTCCCTCATCTCGTCGACGGCGGCGGCGGCCGACGCCGCGGCGTGGGCGGCGGAGGACGCGGTGCCGGGGAGGAGGACGAGAGCGGCGTACCGTCGGCCGTTGTTGACCGCGGTCTGGGCGGCGAGCGACACCCGGGAGAGGTGAGCGATGAGCGAGCGGTGCAGGGTGTCGGGGTGCGTGCCCGCGCCGGGCGGGGTCATTCCCCGCGGGGCGGCGGCGGGGCGGCGCCCCTGATCCGACCAGGGGGTGACCCAGGGGGAGAGGGGCTGGCTCTGGGGCGGGGCCACGGACCCCGGCGCGGGGGAGGATGCAGCCTCGGCGGCGGCGGCGGGTGGGAAGGACAGGGATGCGCCGAGGGGCGGCGGGGACACGGGGAGGGAAGGCTGCCGGATGGGGCTGACCAGGACAGCGGCGGCGGCGGGCGGCGGGGACACGGGGAGGGAAGGCTGCCGGATGGGGCTGACCAGGGCAGCGGCGGCGGCGGCGCGCGGGGGCGCGGGGGTCGCCTGGCCGCGCGGCTCGATGGGAGGCTCCCACTGCGGCCCTAGGAAGACGAGCGTCCGGAGGAGGGAGGTGAGGGAGGGCCCGACGACGCCGAGGACGGGGCGGGTGGCGTCCGAGGCGCAGGCGGAGAGGACGTCGGCGAGAGCCAGCGCGGCCTCGCGCTCTGCCGGCGAGGGCACGGCGCGGCCGTCGCCGATGAGGAGACCGTGCCTCGCGACGGACTCGAGGCCGCGAAGGGCCATGGCGACGACGACGGGGCGGCGGGAGTAGAGGGCGAGGAGGAGCGGGGAGAGGGCGAGGGTGGCGGCGGAGGGGGCGACGGGGAGGCCGTCGCCGGGGCCGGGGGCGGCGGCGCCGTCAGGACCGCCGCGGCTCCGGTCGACGTCATCGTCGCCGTCACCAGGGTAGGCCGCTTCGGCGGCGTCCTCGTCCTCGTCCTCGTCGTCCTCGTCCTCGTCACGAGCGCAGTCTCGCCCGCCGCCCACGGCCGCGTCGTGCTCCTCCTTCTCCTCCTCGTCCTCGTGGCCGCCGCCGTCGTCCCTGGCCGGGCCGGCGGACCGCCACATCCACCGCCACCGCTTCCACCTCGGCGGTCCCTGCTCCGCCCAGGAGGGCACGCCGCCCGCCGCGCCGGGCGCCGCCGCCTCGTCGGACCGCCGTGAAAAGGCCAAGCCGTCCCCGGGGAGGCTGCCACGCGCGTGCTTGGACGGCACCACCACCGGTCCCGCCGATGACGTGCGCACAGGCACTGCCACACCCTCGCTGAGGTCCGTTGCGTCGAGGTCCCCGCCGTCGTCGTCGTCCCCGCCAGCCCGGGCCGCCGCGACGACGCTGGCGGCCGGGGCGCTGCCCTCCGTCGCGGCGCCGTGATGGAGCGACGCGCTCAGGCCGAGCCGCAGATTCGCGGCGCTGGCGGCGGCGGCGCGCCGCTCCGCGGACGACGGCTGCCTGGTCCCCATGGCGGGGGAGGACGCGACGGACGGGAGGCTGCGGGGCGAGCCGGCGGCGGAGGCGGGGGAGGCGGCGGCCGCGGCGGCGTCCCGGAGGTGAAGGGGCAGGTGCGGGCTGTCTGGCGGGAGGGAGGGGCCGGGGGAGGAGGCTGCCGAGGCCCCACCCGCGGGGGTCTGCGGCGCGTGAATGCGCCCCAGCGCGCGGGACGAGCGCGAAACCGCGGCGCCGGCGAAGGCCAGGCGCCGGAGGTCGTGCGCCGAGTCCACCCTCCCGACCCACGACGCGGCGGGGGCTCTGCCGAAGACGAGGCGGCGGCTGAAGTCCCGGGATGCGCTCTCGCGGGAGGAGGACGAGGGGGCGCCATCGACCCGGCGGCGGGGCGGGCTGCCCTGCGACGAGCCGTCGGCGTCACCGTCCTCGTCGTCGTCGTCCTCGTCGGCCTGCAGTCCCGTGGCCGCGTCGGCGGCCCGCCCCGGCCGCCTCCCCAGGCTCAGCGTCGCGGAGCCTGCGTCGGAGAGGGGCGTGGAGGGCGGCTGGGCGGGCCTGCGGCGTGCGACGGATCCCGGCTCGGTGCTCCCGCCGTCCGAGGACGACACCCCGACCGCCCCAGCGACGAAGCGCCGGCGGGAGCCGCTCCTGCGCGGCGGGGCCGAGGCGGCCGAGGCGGCGGCGGCGAGCTCCGCGCCCCGGGCCTGCGGCACCGCCGCGGGGTCCGCCCCGGCGAGGGCGGGGAGGTGCGTGAGGTCCTTGAGGACGGCGAGGAGGACGGGCTTGCGGCCGCGGCCCCCGTGGAGGAGGGCTGCGGAGGTCTCCGAGGTCGTGAGGCGGATCGCTACGTACCCGGCGGGCATGGGCTCGGGCGCGCCGGCTGCGGCGGGGGGGATGGTGGCGGCGGTCGCGGCCGGGCGGCCCTGGCCGGTAGGGCTCGGCGCGGCGAGGAAGCGAACGAGGTCTGGGGCGATGGAGGTGCGGGCAGCGGCGGTGCGGGAGCGGGGGCGGGCGGAGGACGAGGGGCCGTGCCGGCCGGGGGGCGCCGGGGGCGTCGACGGCGTGGCGGGGCCGGGCACGGCGGTGACCGACGTGGCGGCGCGCGCCCTGCCGGCACCGCGGGAGGGGGAGGGCAGCGCCAGCTCGGGCTCCGAGACACGGCGCTGCAGCGCCCCGGGGGACGCCGGCACGCCCACATCCGCGAGGACCCCGCCCCCCGAGGGGCTGCCCCCGCACTCCCCCGCCCCGGTCCGGCTCGCAGCCGTGCCCCCCGCGGAGCTCTGCGCGTCACCGACGGACCCGATGCTGCCGACGTCACCCGCATCCGACGCCCCCTCATCCACTTCCCCCTCCTCGTCCTCGTCCTCGTCGTCCCCTTCCCCGAGCGGCAGAGCCATGCCCCGGGCCAGGAGCGCGTCTCGCACCCGCCTCGCACCCTCCGCCATGGCTGACGCCGTCATGCTACCCCGCGCCGACGCCCTGGCCGACGCGCCGCGCCCCGCCAGCCGCCCGGCCGCCGCCCCGACAGCCGTGTGGTCGCCCCCCTCCGGGTACCACGGCGCGATGTCCAGCAGCGGGCTCCCCGGTGCCGCGCTCCCCTTGGCCACGCAGAGGAAGAGCGACGCGGCAGAGCTCGCGGTCGGGTTGAGGGCCGCCGGCTGCCGGGTGGACGGCCGGACCGCGGCGGTGAAGCCCGGGGGCACGAAACCGCCGCGATTCAGGTCCACGATGATGGCGGACGTCAGCGGGGGGCGCTGCGGGTCGCGCTGCACGGCCAGCCACACGCCGTCGCGGCCAGGGCGGGACGTGCCGGACAGCTCGCCACCGTACGCTCCCGCCGCGCTCAGCCGGACGCGCTCGAAGCCCTCCGGCGGCTTGTCCGCGCCCCGCAGCACGACCACCCCGGTGATGGGCCTCGCCTCGTCGTGCGAGCACGCGCGGGCGATGGCGGCCGGAAGCAGCGACGTGAGCACATCTCCGCGCCCCGTCCCCGACAGCAACGACCGGACGTCAGAGCCGCTGGACGCGGCAGCATCGACCAAAAGACCACACGCCTCGGCAACCTGCGGCGCTTGGTGCGTGGGCAGCGGCAGTCGTTGCGATCCGGCAGGGTGCGATGCCCCGTGGCGGTGGCCGGCGCGGAAGCATGGCTGAGCGCGCAGCCTGGCCGGGTAGCTCTCACCCGGGAGTGGAATTCGTCATCGTCGTGGGGGCCAAGCGCGTCCTTGGCCAGCGCTGCGGCCCTGACGCTGCTCAGCGCTCCAAGAAGCGGATCTGTTCTCAGGCCCAGCGGGTCCATGGCGCGCTGCAGGCCGGCCCAGTCCGCGACGCTCCGCGAATGGGATGATGTGCGGCGTGCCGAGGCCGGCGCGTCGGTGGCGGGCACAGTTGACGGCCGTTCACCGCCGGGCTGCAGAGCGTGCGCTGCCGAGACGCGTGAATGGGCCCTGTACTGGTGGCACACGCCCCTTCTGGTGACGCACCGCTGCGCGGTGGCGGCTGGTACATCGACACGCATAGTGGTCGTCCAGGGATGTCGGAACCGTCGTGAGTGGCACCGTTCGTGGCTCGCGCGGCCCGGCAGAAATCAGCCAGCCTGCTGCGCATCAGACGCCGCACCAGGCCCGGGATGACCCGCCCCAGTGATTGTGATGCGTGCTCGCAGGACTTCCGCCGCGACCGCGGCTGCCAATGCGGCGGCATCGTCCGCGATTCTGGGAATGCTGAGGAGCACGTCCGCCGGCAGTATTGCCAGCTCCAACTCGAGCAGTGCGGCTGCGGCAGCGCCTGGGACCGGGCCTGGCACGCACATTGAGTACGTCATGACCCCGGCGCGGCCGCTCGGGTCTGCCGTCGAAGGGTTTGACGACCGCCACAAGATTGACTGCTCGGGCATGAGCGCGTTCGAGGCCGAGGCCGCGTTTGTGCGCGCTGTTGCGGCCCAGATGGGAATCGTTCCCCTGGCGGCGCCTGCGGGCCCGGCTGCCGCGGCTGTGGCGGTGCCCGCCGGGGCGGGTCCGGCGCGGGCCGCAGCCGAGCCGCCCGCCGCCACCGGGGGCGAGCCCACCGGCCGGGAGCGCCAGTCGGGACAGCGAAAGAAGCACAGCAGGGCCAGACGGGGTGGAAGAGTGCCCCGCGGTGACGGCGGCGGACGCGGCTGAGCGTGCCGCATGTCTAGGCTGCGCCGACGGTGGAGACCCATTGTGTGTGCCGCGGCGCAGCGCTGATTCGCGCACTGGGGGCATAGCGCACTGCCGGGGCGCGGCTTCCCACCACGCACGGCCCCGCCGCCTCGCCCGAGCGTCGCCCCGCCCCCACGGGCGCAGCCTCGCTTGCCGGTCGCTCGATCATTCCGGCGCGGGCCGTGCCTGCACCTCGCTCGTGGCGCGCGGCGCACACGCACGCTCACGCTGGCGTCCCGAGCCGGCGCGCCGCTCGGACCAGGTCGAGCACGGGTCGCAGGCGCCTCTTGGTGGCGGCGTCCTCGCAAGCCAGCTTCAGGCAGCCGCCGGCCTCGGTGGACGCCAGCAGCGCCGCCCTTGCGTCAGGATCCGCCAGGAGCTCCCCACGCGCCGCCCCGATCTCCTCGCCGCCGAGCAGCATCGCAAGCCCCGCCAGCCCCTCCCGCGCCGCGGCGGCGCCGGTCCCGGCCCCGTTCGCCTGCAGGTGGCCCATGAGCGCAGCCAGGGTGCTGAAGCGAAGGAGCTCTGCCAGGATGCGTCCCTCCGGCAGCCGGTTGAGCTTGGCGCCGACACGCGACACGAGGCGGAGAGCCAGCGCGCCCAGGCCGCCCGGCCCGCGGGCCGCCTCCCTTGCAGCAGCCGTGGGGAAGCCCGAGGGCAGGACGACGGGCGCGACGGCGGCGCGAGGCGCCGCGGCAGCGGGGGAGGACCCGCCCGTGCCAGCGTCAGCGGCGTCCGCCCCGGCAGCGGCCGCCGCCGTCGCGGCGTCCACCGCAACGCCCGCCTCCCTGGCGGCCACGACGCACGCGGTGATGAGCTCGACCACGAGCGCCGGCTCCAGGGTCTGCAGCGCCTCCTCGTGCAGCCACGCGTTGGCAATCACGCCCAGCGGGCCCCTCCCCATCGCCTCGAGCGCGTCGCTCTGGTCCTCGTCGAGGGATCCGACGGACGCGTCCCCGCTGCAAGCCTTCCCGACCCAAACGGCGTGGGCAATGGCGATCCTCACGATCATCGCCAGTTTCCCCTCCTCAAGCACGAAACGCAGCCCCGCCTCATCCGTCTCCCAGATGGTAGCATCCTCAGCCTTGCGGGGGAGGTCACGCTCCTGCGACGGGGCGGGGTGCGCGTGCCGTGAGCGCACGGGGATTGCCCAAGCGTGCCGGCCGGTGCCCCGACGAACGGCCCCTTCGCTCGGGCCGCGCGGGGCACGGCACTTCCCAGCGCGTGCAGCTTCTAACTGGTACTGCCGTCACAGTGCCGCGGCACAGGCCTCACCATGTCCGTGACGGCAGCGATCCGGCCCAGCGCAGATGCCACTCGCACCCACTCGGCGCTCAGAGGGTCCTCAGGCATGGCCTGCGACAAGGACATAGGACTACCTTGCATCGAATCGCGCGGGGCATCCTCAAACGGCGCGTACACGACGATTCGGGCGCGAGCCGGCCGGCAAGCCTCTCACCAGCTCGCGGACGTCCTTGCGCAGCTCCTCCTGAAGCTTGGCCGCCAGCGCGGCCATGCTATCAATGCTTGTCGTGGCTGCATAGCGCGTGGCCGCCGCCATGGCTCTAGGCACCGGGAGTGCGCATCTTCGACTGCGAGCTGCATGCTGGCAGTCGGCGGAGCCATCCTGTCCCCGTTTCGCGGGACCACGCGCTGCGATCATCCTAGAATTCAACGCACAAACAAGGCCTAGAGTGCATGCGCGCGCGCACGGCCGCTGAGGAAGGCGATCCTGTGTGAGCAGTGCCCAATCGCCAGCAGGATGGCTGGCCCCAGGGCCACTGATGCTGACGCACCCCATTTAGGTGCCAGAGCATCCAGATCATGAGTTATGCTCTCAGGGGGAGGAGTAGGGGCTGTGATGAGACCTCGATTTCCGCACGGCGAACGTTTCCGGCCGCGATGCTCCGAGCCTTCACGCATCCGCAGCATGAAATGTTCAGAAGCACCATGCCTCCCATCTTACCCCGCGTATGGCGTCAGCCACAGCCGCTTGGGCTCGCGGGCAAGCTCTGCCAGCACCGAGCCATCAACAACGACGGCCAGCCTGCCTGGCATGGGCACGGGTGGCCAGAGCATCGCCCTTTGGCGGGGCTGGCTGTGGAAGACGACCCGTCGGTGACTTGAGCGCTGCCATGAGCAGCGAGGGTGAGTCAGAGGCGGGCACGCTTTGCAGGCCTGAGCGTCGGGCATGCTGCTTCGCCTTTCCGACTAGCGGCCGCGAAATGCTGGCGTCAAGGCCGTACCACACGTTTCGACGATTGTTGGGGCACCCGCTGGCGCAGGTCATGCCATCTGGGCGGCGTTTGACGGCGCACAGCAAGGCAAGCTCGGCGCCTGGAATTGTCAGGCGTCGTCGCCGGCCCGAGGCGCGGCCAGAGGGGCTCGTGGCGCCGATTCCAGCGCGAATATGCAGGGATTGCTTGATATGTCCCGTCCTCGGGGATCGGTGGCGCGGCTTTCGGCCGTCGACGCGGCCACGTTGTCCGCCGAGGTCGAGCGCTGGTCCAAGGTTCTGGAGACGGAGGCACCGACATCATTCGGGGACATCGACGCGCGGGTCGCGGCACTTTCTGCCTACGACGTGGCGAACTCTTCGGCGCAGGCCGAGGCGGCGCAGCAGGCCGAGCTGGTGCCGTGGGAGCAGCGAGTGATGCCCGCCTCCCACCGCCGCCGGCTCAGGGACGCCCTGGAGCCCGTGATGACCGAGGCCCCGTCCCCCGTCGCGACGGTGGTCGTGGACGGGGCCTCGGAGGCGGCGTTTCGGCCCGACGAAGGGGTGCTCGTCGCTGCTGCGGCGGCGCCTGCGGCGGCGGCTGTCGCATCGGTGGTCACGCCGCGGCCGGACGGGGAGTCTCCCGCGCGGACGAGCGACGCCGTGCGGACGGCGAGGCACAAGGCGGCGGCTGACCGCACGCGGCGCGAGCGGGAGGAGGAGGAGGCGGCGGCGGCGGCGGACGAGGCAGAGGAGGAGCAGGAGGCGGGGGGGGCAGCGGAGGAGGAGGAGGAGGACGACGACGACGGCGTCACCGCCGACGCGCCGTCGGGGGTGTCCATCTCCCTCGGGGCCCACCGCCGCAAGCAGAGCCGCCGGCTGAACACCGTGTCCATCTCCCTGAAGCGCGGTCGGTCCACTTCCTCCCGCGCCACGAGCGGCGCGTCGGACCAGGAACCCGCGAGCACGCCGTTGGCCGCGGGCGCAGCGACGGGGCAGCAGACGAGCGAGGCTCCTCGGGCGGCGGCGCCACAGGCGGCCGGCCGCTCGGCTCCTGTCACAGCTCAGACTCAACCACAGGCGGCGGAGCCGATGACGTCATCGTCGTCGTCCTCCTCGTCCTCCTCCTCCTCCGCGGCTTCCCAGCCGACGGCGCCCGCAATGGACCCTGCCGCTCTCCTGGGCCTGCCGTCAGCGCCCGCGCCGGCCGCCGCGCCGGTGCCACCGCCGAGGGCCGCGCTGCCGGCCGCGCCGCCGCCCCCCGGCTTCGGCGATGCGTTTGACGACGACGACGACGATGGCGACGACGCAATCGACGATGCCGCGCTTCCCGGCGCCGCCGCCGTCCCTCCCGCCGCTCCCCCCGGCGCCGCTCCTGCCCCGGCGAGCTCCGCCGCGGCAGCCCAGGCGCAGCCTCCGCCGCCGGGCTCGGACGCCCCTGTGGCAGCCCTCGCTCCCGCGCCCCCCCCGCCGGGTGCCTCGGGCTTGCCGCGCGCCACGGTCCCCGGGGCTGCCGTGCCGCCCCCAGCGACCTCCTCATCCTCATCCTCCGCCGGCGAGGCCCAGGGGCCAGCCGCCGGAGCGGACGCCGGCGAGGCGAGCGCGCCCGCCAAGGCACGGCCGCCGCCGCTGACCAGGGAGCAGCGAGAGACGCGAGCGATGCAGGCGGCGCTTCGCTGCGGCGACCCCTTTGCCCTCGCGCGGCTGCCCCCCGCCCGCTTCCGCGCCCTCCCCGCCGACGTCCGGATGGTCCTGCGCCACATGCGGCCCGGCCTGATGCGAGGGGGCGCGGAGGACGGCGACGCGAGGGCCGCCGCGGTGGCGGCGGTGCCCCCGCCGCTCCACGACGCCACCGGAGTGGTGCGCGGGCCGCAGCGGGGCGACGGGGCCCGCGCGCCAGGCGGCGGGAAGCTCTGGCTGGGCCGGGAGTGGGACGCCTTCGTGGCATCGGCGAGGGCGGGGGAGTCGCGCCCCCCCCTCGCGTACCACCGGGCTGACCACGCAATCGCGTCGCTCCTGCCGCCGCCCCCGTCGGGGGGCGCCGCCGGCCACGACGCGTCGCTGCCGCTGCCGCCGCTCCCCCGGTCCGCCGCCCGCGCCATGGGCCTGCCCGAGGAGCACACCGGCCTGGCCTGCGAGGCACACCCGCTCGCTGCCCTCGCCCCCTCCGTCTACGCCCGGCAGGCGGCGCCCGACGACGCCCTCCTCCGCGCCCTCGCCGTCGTCCGCCGCGCCTCCCTCCTCCACGGCCACCGGTCCACCGTCCACACCGCCATGGACCGCGCGTCGGGCAGCAAGACCGCCCACGAGGCCGTGGCCGACGCCCAGGGCGCCCTCTCCCTCGGACGCGTCCCCCTCGACCTAAGCCCCGAGAACGCCAGGCAGCTCCACCGGTCCAGCATGGGGCCCAGCGGCTTCCCGGACGAGTTCGAGGCAGCGGCCACCACCCCCGTGCCGTGGCTCGGCGGCTCGGGCAAGGCCTCGGCGGCCGGCGGCATGGGCCTCGGCTTCGGCCTGGGCGGCGGCGTGGGCGGCGGCGTCGTGCGTGGCGCGTGGGAGCCGGCCACCGAGGAGGCGTCGCAGCTCTGCACCGTCCGCCTCCCGGCGTCGGCCCTCGTGCAGGCAGCGAAGCGCCACGCCACCGAGGGCGCCGCGGCCGCGGCCGCGGCGGCGGCGGGAGGCCCGGCCGGGGCCGCCGCCTCTGCCGCGGCGGCCGGCCTGCCGTCGTCCGCCGACATGCCGCCCGCCACCCCCGCGACGGTCAAGGCCCACGAGCTGCTCAACGCGCCGCTCACCGACGACGAGATGGTCCCCGTCTCGCTGTTCGAGCACGTCCTGGAGCACCCCATCTCCCTTCCCATCCCCGGCATGGGCATGCTCGCGATGACCATCACTCGCACCAAGTCGGACCGCGACGGCGACTCGAAGCGGCGGCAGGAGAACCAGCGCAAGCAGGAGCAGCAGCGGGCCCTCGGCCGCGGGGCCAGGCGGGCCAAGCGCGGCCGGAGGGCGGGTGCGGGGGCCAGGGAGGGCCTTGACGCCGCCGCACAGGCGAGGACGTGGGCGGAGGGGGCCTTCGACGCGCTGCCCGCGGCCCTGGACGACCCGGAGAGCGACGACGACGTCCCCGGCATCGCCGATGACGTCATGCCGGACCCGGCCGACGGGCCGGCCGGGCGCAAGCGCGCCAGGGAGGAGGACGCGGCCGGCGGCGGGCGCGCGGCCAACCCGGCGAGCATCGGCGTCCGCGTGGAGCTCGGGCCGCGCGACCGCGCACCCCTCTTCGGCGGTGTCCCCGAGGGGAAGAGCGTCCTCGCGGTCCGCACGTCGCTCGGCATCGCCCCCGCGCACCCGCACCCTACCCCGCCCGGGTGCCTCCTCGTCGCCGTGCGCCGCGTGCACACCCGCGCGGAGGACGGCACGGAGGACAGCGTCTGGCTCGGCCGCGTCGTCGCCCCCGTCCGCGTCTGGGCCGTGGGCCAGATGCAGCCCGTCGCCCCCTCCCTCTGGCCCTTCGAGCGCCCCACCCGCGTCCTCTCCACCGCCCTCATGCAGCTCCAGCTCCTCCGGGAGATGGTCCGCCGCGCCAGCTTCGCCCCCCGCGTCGCCGAGCGACTCGCGCAGCTCGCCCAGCGCCCCGGCCTCGGCCTCCGCTTCGTGCAGAACGAGCAGCGCCAGGCCGCGGCCCACGCCGTGCTGCGCATGACCCAGCAGGACGGCTACTCCCTCTTCCCCTGGTCCGCCACCAGGCAGACCCTCACGGAGGTGTTCAAGGGCATCGCGAGGCAGCTGAGCGACGCGGAGGACGGCAGGCACCTGAGCACCGCGCTGCTCTCCGCCGCAACCAGCGCCGCCGACGCCCTCGGCGTGGCTTCCGCCGCCGAGCTCCGCTCCGCGATCAAGCACCAGCGGCAGCCGCCCCGCTGGCAGTCCCCCGCGACGGCCGACGCCGCGCGCAAGGAGCGCGAGCTCCTCGCCGCCGTCACCCCCGCCGGCGTCGCCCGCCTCCTCGCCCTGCGGTCCGGCGAGCAGGTCCTCATGGACCACGGAGTGGCGGTCATGCAGAACCCGTCCGACGCCGAGACCCGCCTGCGCCGGCTCGCCGCGCTCGCCGACCGCCTCAACACCCTCGCCAAGGGCGACCCGGCCGCGGAGGACCCGCGGGAGGCCCCGACCCTCGCCTCCATGCTCTCGCACGTGGCCCACGGGGCGGCGAAGCAGGCATCGTCCTCGTCCTCGTCCTCCGCGGCCGGCGCCGCGCAGGCGAGCCAGGGCCTGCGCAAGCCGCAGTCGGTCCCCACCGTGGTGGTCTGGGCCCCGCCCGAGCAGCGCGCGCGCCTGAAGCTCCTCGCCGCCCGCCTCGGCCGCGTGGTGCGCGCCTGCGAGGCGGTGACGGCTCTGCTCTTCGCCACGCCGTGGGCGCAGGCGCGCGACTTCACCAGCGTGGTGCACGAGGGCAAGGCGGGGCAGCTGACGCTCGCGGACGAGGGGACGGTTCGAGGGCGGACCGACCCGTCGGGGTGCGGGTACATGCTCAGCTTCACGAAAGAGCCGGTGGCGCAGCGGGACGTCGCCTCGGCGTCGCGCAGCTCCCGGAGCCGCCGCAGCACGGCCGCCGGCCCGGCCATCGACTTTCGCAAGTACAGCGTGCCGGAGCTCGTCGCGATGCTGCGGAAGCAGGGCCTGCCCGAGGACTCCATCGCGCGGATGGGGCGGTGGACCAAGGTGCGGGCGCTCAAGGGCATCGTGCACGGCCTGGGGCACGACGCCGTGGCCCTGCTGGACATCGATCCCATGGCCATGGCCCCGTCGCGCCTTGAGAAGGCGACGCCACAGCAGCGGCTGAGCCAGAAGCGGATCCAGGCTAGCAGCATCATGCAGAAGCAGAGGCGCTGGCTCGCTCGGCGGCCCAGGCGCGGCGCGGGGGCGTTCGGCATGGCGGGGGACGGGGAGGACGACGAGGGGGAGGACGACGACGCGTCGGGGTCGGGGGAGGAGAGCGAGGACAGCCTGATGCTGGACGACGACGACGACGACGAGGACGACGACGACGTCGGCCGCGCGCCGTGGACGGAGCTCGAGGCGCAGGCGGCGGCCGCCGAGGCGGACGAGGGCATGCTCGCGAGGCCGAGGCGGTGGCGCGCCCCCGCGGCCCGCTCCAGCTCCTCCGCCCTCGCGGCGACGCGGGAGAACGAGACGGAGCTGGTGAAGCACCACATCGCCGCGGTCACGGGCCGCACGGCCTCGGCAGCGGAGGACGTGGCGGCGTCGATGAGCAAGCGGAAGGAGGCGGCGGAGCTCGCGAGCATGCGGGCGGAGCGGCGGACCACGGGCATGCCGGCCGACGAGCCGGCGTGGCTCCACTGGGCGCGGCGCTGGGGCGTGCGGGTCAAGGTGCTCGGCGGCTCCCGCCGGCTGGTCGCGGCCGCCGAGACCAAGCTCGCCCAGGCCAAGGAGGAGCACCGGGCGGCCGTGGCCGCGGGGATGGCCGGCACGGTGGCGCAGGCGGCGATCGCCGCGGCCAAGGCGGAGCTCTCCCGCGCCAGGCAGGGGGCCACCGTCCCGCTCGACGACGCCGAGGCGGCCAAGCGCGGCGTCCCGCCGCAGCTCCGCGACGCCCCCAGGACGCCCCTCCTGCAGGTCAAGCGCGGCCGCGTGCGCCCCGAGCTGACGGCGCCGGAGCTGACCTCGTGGATGCGCGACGCGGAGGACAGCGAGCTCGTCCAGCTGGCGGGCACCCCGCCCGGGGCCGCCCTCGTGCGCCGCGTGGTGCGCTCCGTCAACCCGGACGGCTCGGAGCAGGTCAGGGTGGTGCTGGTCCGTGACCGCCTGGCGGTGGAGCGGGCCTGGCTCGCGGAGCGCTTCGACGTCGACCTGCGCAGCTTCGGGCGCCGCAAGGGGCAGACGAGGCGAGGGACCACGGACCGGGAGGGGCCGGAGCGCACTCTGGAGCGGGACCGCCTCCGCCGCCTGCTCCGCGGGGACTCGGCGGGCCTCCTGGCGCAGTGGGGGATGAGGACGTGGGCTCTGACGGAGGCGGGGAACGGGGAGCCGCGCTCCGTCACCGTCATGGGGGAGGAGTGCCCCATCTGCGAGCACTGCGGCGTGTGGGGCCACACAAGGCAGTCCCACCTGTGCCCCAGGCCGCGGGTCAAGGGCGCCGTCCGAAGGGGCGCCGACGCCCCCGCGGGCGCCGCGCCGGCCCGCGGCCCCGCCCCCTCGGCGGACAGCAGGCGCGGGGCCGGGCGCGGCGCGGCGCAGGCGGCCTCGTTCGCGGACGGGGACGGGGACGACGACGACGCGTTCGACGACGACGACAAGGACGACGACCTCCTCCGCCTCGCGCGGATGCAGGGGTCGGGGCAGGACCAGCGGGCGCTCCGGCAGGCCCGCAAGGCCGGCCTCATCGTGCCGCTGTGGCGCAGCTGGTGGCAGGGGCGCCGCCCCGAGCGCCGCGCCCTCAACATGGCCCTGGAGCGGTCCGCCCTCGGCGTGATGGCCGCCACGCCCGAGCTCTCGCTCCCGTCCGGCTCCCGGTTCGACCCCGACGCGCGCGACCCCACCATGCTCCGCGTCCGCTACAAGGCCGTGTCGCTGCTGTACACGTCCAAGCGGGCCTTCCTCGACGACATCAAGCTCGTGCCCTCGGCGGCGGGCACCAGCAAGCGCACCGCCGCCCACGCCACACCGGCGGCCAAGGCGGAGCGCCTCCTCGCGCAGGAGCACGTGCAGGACCTAGCGTGAGCGCGGACGATTGGGCCTCGGCGCCGTGTGCGTGCATCGCGTGCGCGAATCGAAACGGCTCGCTGAAGCACAGGGTCGCTCGGGCTTGACGTCGAACACCCGCCACGCACGAATAGGCAGAGCTGCAATCAGGAAACAAGGGCCCGCCCGCCAAGGCCGGGTCAGGTCCGCGGGCGCCGCGCGTCGGGGAAGCCGAGGGCGTTGTCCGCCGTGGAGTCGTCCGCGGCGGACGCCTGCCGGGATCGCTTGCCGGCGCGCTTCTTGGCGTGCCGCATGGCGGCGGCCGACGAGGAGGAGCCGCCGGTCGTGCGGCTGCCGCCGCCAGAGTTGCAGGACGAGCCGCCACCCTGGGAGCGGTCGTTGCCCGTCCAGCTGAAGTCTGACGACCCGATGGAGCCCGCCACGGCGTCGGCGTAGCGCTTGGCGAGCTTGTTGTACTCGGCGGCCTGGAGGCCGTGGCGAGTCGGGGGCGGGCGGAACGCGGGCACGGCGGGGGCGGCGGGGGCTCCGAGCAGCCGCCGGCTGAGTGACGACATACCGGCGCCGGGGGCGGGGAGGAGGCCCGGCGCCGTGGCCGCCGCCGAGCCCTGCGCCGCCGCAGGGTGGCGCTGTGGCGCGCCCATCGCCGACGCCGCGGCCTTGACGAGGAGCGCCGCCGAGTCGGCGGGTGCGGCGGTGCGGCACGGCTCCGGCCCCGAGGCGGCCGGGAGCTTGGCGCCTGCCTGCAGCACCTCCCCGCTGGCCTCGGACTCCGTCGGGCTGTTGTGGTCGGAGCGGGAGCGGGAGTCAGCGTTGGCAGCCGCGGCGCCACCCTGGCGGCCGCCGCCGCTGGAGCTGCCGGCGCTCTCATTGCTTGCGTTGTCCATCGAGCCGGCGTTGCCGTCGACGCTGTTGTCGCCCGTGCTTGAAGCCCCGCTGCTGCTCGGCGCGCCCTGCGCCATCGTGGCCGGGCGCCTCCCGGCGTCGTCGCCGCTCGCAGCGCCGCGTAGCTTGTCCGTGGCGATCTTGAGAGCCGCGGCAGCCGACACCGAGATGCCGGCCTCGCCGGCCGTGGTGGCGGCGCCCGCCCGCTTGTGGGCAGCGGCGGCGGCAGACGAAGACGAGGCGGCCGCCGACGCGTGGGGGGCGTCGGCCGCCGCTAGGGCGGGGGACCCGCCATCAGCCGAGACCGCGCCGTGAATCGCTTGCGCCGCAGCGGCCGCCGGCTTGAGGCCGCCCGTCACTGCGTCCTCGACCATGCGGTGCCGGTCCATCCTGCGGCGGCGGCGCCTGGCCGTGGCGGCCGCGATGGCGCGCTCGTTGAAGGCGCTGTCGGGCCTCGGCACCTGGCCGGACGACGAGTTGCCGTCGTTGGCGGGGACGGGGCTCGGCCCCGCGAAGGCGTCCGAGCCCACGACGGCTCCCGCGTCGGGGATGCCGACGACGGAGCGGACGACGGGGGCCCACAGGCGCGGGCGCGCCATGGCGAACCAGCGCTCCAGGGAGCGCGCGGCGAGGCCCGTCTCCGCCTCGAGGTCCAGGAGCTCTGCCATGGTG
>Ga0136560_1000051_pt1 | contig 40336 bp, 24 predicted proteins | sample AntRauMeHopE1497_FD_104925 | JGI IMG/M metagenome (GOLD analysis project Ga0136560, IMG submission 104925) | Saline lake microbial communities from Rauer Islands, Antarctica - Metagenome Hop E1 #497 | ecosystem: Environmental > Aquatic > Non-marine Saline and Alkaline > Saline | place... | reverse complement strand
CCGATGGGGGGGTTGGAGCCGGTGACGCAGGCGGCGGCTTTGGAGCCGGCGACGACGCCCGGCCTGAGGACGACGGCGGCTTCTGTGGCGATGACACCGGTGGGGGCTTTGGAGCCGGTGACGCAGGCAACGGCCTGGGGGGCGGTGATGCCGTCTGACCCGACGCCAACTGCTTCGGCGGGGCATGAGACGACGTTTGTCCCAATGAGCGACCGTCTTGAGGGAGAGGCGGCGCCTCCTGAGCTGGAAGTGACGACTGTGGGGCTGCCGTAGCAGCCTCGTTGCCAAGCTCTCCCGCGAGCGGTGTCGGGTGGGGGTCTGGTCTTGTTCCAGCCACGGCATTTCCGGCGGTTCCGCGGACGTCCACGGAAGCGCTTGAGTGCGCCAAGCTCGCCGAGTCGACTGGATCGTGCACACCCAACGGCGGTCCTCCTTGTCCCCGTGACTGCACGAATGCTCGGTATCGGTCAGAAAAGCTTGCGGACGGCTTCGGCTGCGCCCGGGACGCGGGCTCACCCAGCTCACGGACCCGACCGTGAGGTGCATCGTCGAAAGATTCTCGCCTGGCTGCTGCGAGCCTCCGTTGCAGCACAGTGAGCTCCCGTCGGGCCCGCGCCTCGCCTTCCATTGCGGCGCGCGCTGCAAGACCAGCTGCGTCCGCAGTGCGCTGCGCAGCCCGCTCCCGCTCGGCGCACTGAGCATCTCGCTGCTCAAGCTTCAGGCGGTATTGGGTGGTCACATCGCTAAGCTGGCGGACAAGTGAGTCGACCCTCGAGTTCAGCTCCGACACCTCGGCCCTGTGGCGCACCTCAACTGCATCCCTCAGGGTGTCCTCCTCGGCAAGAGCACGGGTATGCGTCCAGCTGATGACTCCCGGGCGTGGTAGCCGCATGGCATCAGGGCCGCAGAAGGCAGGGGGCCGGACAACGGTCGTGACCTTGGACCGCTCAGGCTGTGCCCCCCGTGCGCGCTTAGCGAGCTGAACCACCCGCGGGGCATGAATGTCAGCCAAGCTCATGCCTGCCACCGCCGAGGCTGCGCTGGAGTGCTCCCGGGCTCGGCGCCTCGCGCTCGCCCAAGCTGGATCGCGCGGTAGCGGCTCCGCTGGGCAGGTTGCCGGGCGACATTCACACGTAAACGCCAGCATCAAACTGAGCCGCTGGCACAAAGCTCGTTTCGAGACGGCGGCCGTCAAAGGTCTTGCCGCTGAGCGCACCCGAAGCCGACGCGGCGTGGTCGGGGCTCGCAAACTTGGCGAAAACGACACCTGCTGCCTGCCCGGCGGTGGGGATGACAACGCTGAGGACGGTTCCGTGCTGGGAGCACGCGCCGTGGGCCTCCTGGCGGATGTCTTCGACCTCCGTCGGGTTGGAGAGCTCTGCTGGCGACATCATGTGCGCGATCCGAAGGACCTGCGTCGGGCCGCCCGCAGGCGGAGCGGGAGCAGCCGGCGCGGAGCCGTATGCTGGGGGCATACCCCGGGGCGGGAATCCCATGGCCGGGGGAGCACCCATCGCTGGGGCGGGAGCACCGCGCGGATTCGCGCGACGAACCGTCAGCGTCCTCCCTGGGGCGATCTCAAGATCGTTTAGGCCTGCCACTGCGGCATCGGTGATGCTCGCGTCTTGGTACTCGCAGAACGCGTAGCCCTTGGACTGCATGGCCCCGGCATCCTTGACCAGGTGAAGGCCCCTGAGGGCACCGTACGCCTCCAGGAGCGACTTAAGCTGTGCTTCGGTCACCTCATAGGGAAGCCCGCCGACGAAGACCTTGTTGGGGCCGTCGGGCACCTGAGTGGAGACGATGCCCAATGCCTGCAGGTTCAGCGTGACGGGGGCGCCAGGCCTCGGGAGGGCGTCGGGGTTGTAGTCCGTCGGCCGCTGGACCTTGATCATCTGGCCGCGGAACGTGATTCCGTCAAGTCCCATCGCGGCTGTGGCGAGCTCCATGGACGCAAACTCGACGAAGCCAAAGTTGCGCTCCGGCTTGCACGTCGTCGAGAGAACCAGCCCAGGGTCCGGCTTGTATGATTTGGCGATAGCCTCAGTGAAGAAGGCCAGGAGGTCCGGCTCTGCGATCCCGGGTGGCAAGTTCCCGACGTACAGCCGCCTGCCCGGACGGGTGAGCATGTCCCCTGAGCCGCCGCCCATGCCATGGACCGGCATGCCGCCCCCCGGGCCGAATCCTGCGATTGCCATTGCCGCCGCCACGAGAGCGTCCCTGCTCGCTGGCGGAAGCGTCACCGCCGGAAGGCCGGCCGCCTGCAGCGCCGCCCCAGAGTTGTCCAGGAACCGACGAGGCGCGGGCATGCCGCCCAGCGGGGCATGCGGGGCCATGGCTGGCACGGCCGCCGGGCCGCCAGCCGGCATGCCGCTGAACCCGGAGCCGGACGAGGAGGCCGCGGATGAAGCGCCCGGAACGGAGCCCGAGGGGGCTCCGCTGGCCCAAGCAGGCACTGTCATGGCTGCGACGCGCACGAAAACAACGACATCGCTACGATTGGGCGCCGGGCGTGCAGGTTGGGGCTCAGGACGGCCCGAAAATCTTGGGAAGCTGCCCCGCGGCGAGGAAGGCGGCTGTGGCCGGCCTGTGATCGACTGCCGCGTCGCTGCTTGCCTCACCACGACCACGCCCCGCCATCCGATCGTCTGGTGTGTCGAGTGGGCGGGCCTCAGAGGCACTTTGGCCGCTCTGCGAAGCTCACGCCGGGCTGACCGCGCCCGGCGCCGGCAGAGCTTGTGCATGTGGGACTGTCACCAGGCGCATATCACCTCGGCCGGGCCTCGGGAGCTGTGCACCGCGCAGGATGAGACTTCTTTGCCGGCTGGACAGCATGCAGGTTTCGAATTTCGTTGGTCAGAACCTACCCAGTGCCAGGGGCGAGGCGTTCAGCGCAGCGGCACATGCCAAATCTCTTGTTCGAACCGCGGTCGTTTCTCGCGCAGCCGTGGTCAGCGCCCTGGATAGGTGCGGCAAGATGGTGCAGATGTCCTTCGCCCCGCGGGCCGTTTACTTGAGGTCCATCTCCGAGGACTCCGACGTGGTCGCCTTTGCGGACATCGAGCCCGTGAGCGTCCCCGCCGCTGCCACCTGAAAATGTCGGGCATGAAACGTCTCAGTGAGTTCCATGTGCACGCGTGCCAATCGTGTTCATCCGCAGGGAAACCTGTTCGCCGAGTATCGCGTCGAGAGCCGAGTCGACGACACCGTGGTGCTGGAGGCACCCACCGAGATGCTCCTGGAGTGCCTCAAGCACGGTACCCATGCTTCATCGACGATCATCAAGCTGTCCAAGCGGCACGGCTCGCCGTCGCTCTCGTTTGGCATCGCCGTGAGGGCTTGCCCGCAGCCTGCGCCATTCCTCACAGCAGCGCGCCCCGCCCCCATGGCCCCGGAAGGCCCTCCAGGCCCAGCCCTCTCCACCCCCCCCCGCTACCCCTCGCAGCGTGACGATGGCATCACTCTCGGGCATGACGTGCCTGTGCTCGTGATTCGCCGATCCGAGGCCGAGTCCCTCGAGCGGCCGGAGATGCCGCACCTGAGCGTGCTGCTTCAGGTTCCGAAGGAGGTCCCCTTCAAGCCGGTCGTGGATAGGTTCCGCAGCCTCTCCAAGCAAATTCAGGTGCAGCTGCAGCCGCAGGGCGGGATGTCGCTCTCCGCGCAGAACGAGGTGGTGGCAGTGAAGTCCTTCTTCACGCACCTGGGCGTCCTGCCGCTGACGGAGGCGGATGGCACGGCGCGTGGCTCCGAGTCCACGAGGACCCGCGTGGACGCGAGGATGCTCTCGCGCGTGCTCATGGCCTGCTCGGGGAACAAGAGCACGGTCCTGGTCGTCGGTGCCTCCGCCGCCAGCGTCTTTTTTGTGCACATGCGGCTCCCCCGCGGGGCAGGAGGCGTGACGATGCTGATGCCTGTCGTCCATGAGCCGGGAGATGACGAGCTGGACGCAACTCCTGAGACGCGAGCCGAAGGTCTGCCAGCCGCTGACGGCGAGGCTGGAGCACACGCCTCGGCCTCGTTTTCGTCGTCATCGCCGTCCGCAGCAGCGCCTGCAGCAACTCACCGCCACCAGAAGCGATCTCGAGATTGACTTGGCCGGCAGCCGGCGCCACCTCCGAGAGACGCATCAGTCACTGTCGCTGTCTCGCCAGGTTTGGGTGCGAAAGAAGGCACCATGCGTCGGTTCAGACGCCCTGGCATCGGAGGGCTTGTCGGCCCGAGGCAGTGCTGCTTTGGCCGCGGACAGCGGCCTCGTCGCGGGCAGACCGGCTTGGTCTTGACTCCCGGAGCTCTGAATTCGCGCCAAGGACGACGAGTGCCCCGGGCCCGCCCTTGAAGCAGCAGCTCCCAGCGGGTTTACGACGACTCCGCTCGATGCTCGCCTGCTCGCGGACCCGAATACGCTGGCAGCGATGGGGGTCCTGGGCGCCCGTGCTGGCGCCGAACCCGCCGTTCGGTGCGTGCGAGCGCAGCTTTCGTCGCCGCGGGGATCGCTGGCCCCCCGGCCCGCGCCACCAGCTCCCCCCGCCCTTTGCGCGGCGCCGTCTGCACCGACCACGGGGAGCTCCGCCATGTCCATCAGCTCAAGCTCGTTCCGCGGCGGAGCGCCGACCCGGGAGCCGAAGCTCCCGTGGACAGGGTCGGCCCCCCTCGCGGACATCTCGCCGTGCGCTTTGCCGGCCTCCCTGCCGCAGCACCTCGCAAGGATGTGGGCGTACTCCGTCAGCACCAGCGAGTTGAAGCCGTAGATCAGGGCGTTGGCAAACCCCTGCAGCGGGGAGAAGGTGGAGTGCAGGAGTGAGAGCACAAAGATAGGAGCCGAGCCCGGGGGAGCAGCCGCTTGCTGCAGCCGGTTGACAATCGATGGCAGCCGGAGCAGGGCAAAGACGGCGAAGAACACGACGATCCTGCGGGAGACGAGGGGCTTCTGCGCTGGCTTGATGGCCGAGCTAGCCAGCACCCCTGCCCTGGCATAGACAGCCACGATGCCCACGGCGACGATGCACAGCATGAGCGGGGCGTAGTACAGCCCGACCCGAAGCCCTTGAAACTGCGCCGTGATCCAGCACCACGTCCCCGCGTCACCGAGGCCGCCGCTTGCTCCCGCAATCACGACGAGCACGAGGGGGACCCCCCAGCAGACCGCGTGGAAGCAGCGTTCAGCCAGCACCAGCTCCGCTGCTGAGGATCGCCTCACCAGCACAAGGTAGACTGTAACGGACACGCAAACTGTCCAAAGAAACGTGGAAACGTCCATGAACTGCGAGATGACGGCGCCTGCGATGCAAGCTGGGCTGTACGGCGGCACCAGAAGGACTGTGGGCGTCGGGTTGTGGATGAAGTACGCCATGCTTGCCAGGCAATCAGCCACGGCCAGCCATGTGATGATGCGGTAGCTAAAGCGCTGAACCCTTGGAACGGCCGCATAAGTCGCCACGATGGCGGCCGAGCCGATGAAGCTCAGGGATGACGCGGCCAGCGTGACCGCGGTGATCGCTGCAGCCTCGGCCTCTGTGCTCATGGTCAGGTCGAGAGGAATGTCCGCCCGCCCCTCGCCTTCCCAGCTCCGGGTGAGCCCAGGGGCACAGCGATTGCTGGCCTCAGAGAGCCGACCGCGCCGCCGGCTGCAAGAACGGCGCTATCAAGCTCAACCAGGCGGTGGCTGCACACGGGAGCCGAGCGGGGCGGATTGAAGCTTGCCGGGGGTATGTTTGCGAGCGGTTCGTGGGATGCGAGTGCATGGGTCGGCCTCGCTCATCGAGTCGGCTGCCAGAGTTCTGCGTGCTCCATCGCGGAGCCCGCTCCCCCCAACACACCTGCCCTCCGCGCCCGACCCGGCCGGCAGTGGCCGTAGCTAGGCGCTGTTTCACGCTTGAACGGCGGCCACCTGCACCAGGCGAGCCGCAGCCGTGCCGTGCGCGGCGGTCTGGCCGCCGTTCAAGCGTCCAGGCCGTTTCTGTCCCCGGCCGCATGGCATATCGGCCGCTCCAGTGCACTGCTCGGTTCGAAGACGGATACTGGTGGGATAATGCGGTCGTGGCGGCTGTGGACGCCGGCACCGTCCCGGGGGACACCCTGGAGGCGTTCCCGTGCCCACAGCCGGCAGCATGCATCGTTGCTTCGGAGAACCGGAGCATGTGCGCTGAAGGGTACAGCGGAATTTTCTGCGGCACGTGCATGCCAGGCTTTGGAATGAGCGGCAGCGGGGCTTGCTCCAGGTGCTGGCATCCGGGTGAGGAACAGCCACCGTGACTCGCTTGCCTCCCGCGCGCGTGCATGATCGCGCCCGGCTGGGGCACTGGGTAGGGTGGGCATGTGGCTTGGTCTTGCTCTCGACCGCGCGTGACAGACCGGCTCTCGCGTGGTGCTCACCCGCCCGCAGCCGCTTCGTGGGCGCTTCTCATCACCGTCCTGGCTGCGTTTGGCGTTGCCGGCTACCTTGGGGTCCGGCGCGTGGTTGCGAGCCGGCAGCGTCTGCAGCTTCCCGACGGCGGCTTCTCGAGGGAGACGACGGTGACCGCCAAGATCCTGATGAACTTCCTGCAGACAGTGTCCTTCCTGGGCGACTTTGAGCTTCAGTGGACGCCAGAGGTATCGTGTGAGGAAGTGTCGCGTGCTCGTCTCCGCGGGGCCAGCCTTGGCGAGCGGTGCGGCTCGCGCGGAACGCCGCAGGCGCTGTCGGGGTCGCTGCCGTTGGCTGCCTGTTGACTTCTGGGCCATTTCTCGACTCGTCGCAGCATTCTTCGCGGGCGCGGCCGCCACATCTGGCTTCACGACCGACTCTGCGTTCGTCTCGTGCGCGCTGGGCTGGGCGCCGTTGTCCAGGTTCACGGCCGCTGCAGTCATGGTCCCCATGGTCGTGCTCCTGCCGGCCATGGTCATCGCATCCATGGCATGGCGACACCGGCGGCAGGAGTTCCGCCGAGCAGACGAGGACGAGACGTACGTCCCCGTGCCGCTGTCGCTGGCGGGGGTCACGCCCCTGAACCTGTACACCACGACCGCGCTCTTCATGCTCTTCCTCATCTACCCAATGGTCACGCGCCAGGCGCTGCAAATCTTCGTGTGCACGCGCCCCGTCGGTGGCGAACGCCTTCTTGTCGCTGACCTAGGGGTGCGCTGCGGGTCGGACCTGCACCAGGTGCTCGTCGTCTGCGCGTGGGCGGTCCTCACGCTCGTGACTGCTGGCTTCCCGGTGGCTGTCGTTGCCTGTCTGTGGCCCTACCGCGCGTCGCTGCGCGGCCTGAAGGCCCAGCGACGGTTCGGCTTCCTCTACAAGGGCTACCGGGACTCACGATTCTGGTACGAGAGCGTCATCCTGGTCCGCAAGGCGTCTGTGGCGGCAGTGTCTGTGCTCCTGAGGCTGAACTCTCCCACGCTGCAGCTGTGGGCTGGCATCCTTGTGCAGCTCCTGTTCCTTGGCGGTCATGTGGCGATGCACCCGTACCAGGACCGTGTGCAGGGATGGCTGGAGATGGGCTGCATCATCGCCGCCATCCTCGTTCTCGTGCTCGGGCAGGGCCTGGCCATCGTGGACCTTGGCCCCGGCGCGGCCCCCGCGCTCAGCGCGTCCATCATGGGCGTTGCGCTGTCGGCCGTCGGGGTGTGCCTCTCGGTCATAGCGTTTGACGTGTACCGCATGGTGGCGCAAGCAAGCTTCGCCCAACGTGCCGTCGCCGCTTGGAAGAGCGGGAAAACACGGGAGATGGTGGACGAGGGTGCGCTTGCTACGGAGGCCGACCGCGACGGGCCGGAGCTCGGCACAGGGAAGGCCGGCGCGGGCCATGGCCGGGCAGGCAGAAGCTCACCAAACGTGAGGCCAGGCGCATCGCTCCGAGCGGTGGCGTCGTCCGTGTCCTGGCTGAGCCGTCGAGGCCTGGCGGCCCGGGCGCCCGAGACGGCCGGCTCGTCGGGCGGGGCGCACGGGTTCTCGTTCCGGGACCTGCCGAACATGGATGGCAAGGGCGGGCCGCAGCGCCGTGCGTCCCGGCCGGGAGGCCGGCAGTGGCGGCCCAACGAGTTTCATGCCGCAGTGGTGACGGGGCGCAGCGAGGCGGCGACCAAGCTGGAGACCGCCTCTCGCGGCGGCAGCGATTCGGTAGCCGCCTCTACGACAACGTCGGCCAACCCGCTCGCGAAGCTCCGCCGGAGCAAGTCAGGGATCCTGCGCGGCATCAACGAGGAGGTCCACCAGACAGGGCTTGTTCGTCGGCGACAGCAACATCACACAGGGGATGCCGGCATGGCGACTGGATCGGCCGTGGAGACGGCGGCCTCGACGCGCGCGCGCTTTGGAGGCGTCCTGCTCCCAAACTCGCCGTGGGCTGCGACGTCGGCAGGGCAGACGGCGGTTGCGTCATCTGCTGCACGAACAGCACAAGCAGCACGGCAGCAGCGCAGCCAGGTGCTGATCAGCCAGGCGCTGAAGGACGAGCGGGCAGAGGTTGAGTCTCGCTGGAAGGAGGCTGTCCACCCTGTCTGGGGCACGACGTACTGGTATAACCGCAAGACCAGGCAGATCACGTGGGAGATGCCAGCCGAGCTGGAGGCACTAGCGCTCAAGGAAGAGCACGAGCTCTCGCTCTGGAAGCGGCAGGAGCACCCTTCGAAGCGGATTGCGTTTTGGTCGCACCCGACGCTAGGGAAGCGGTGGCACCGACCCATTGGCGTCCCGCTGCGGCCCGAGGAAGCGTGGTGGCGGGCGCAGCTTCCCGAGTCTGGTGTGCCGTACTTCGTCAACCTGCTTACCAGGGAGACCGAGTGGGAGCGGCCGGCCGGGTACGTGTACACGCCAACCCAGCTGATGCACGAATCTCTCCGTCCGCTTGTCGCTGCGCTACAGACCACGTCGACGGAGGCAGCTGGAGTGGCGCGCGCGTCGTCCCCGGCTGCGGCTGCGCACGGCCTGGGCGATGAGAAGGCCGTATGACGCCATACAAGGGCGAACGCGTCACCCGCTGGGCCGTGATCTTGTGAGTTTGCAGGCTTGAACTTGCCTTTGTGTTTAACCTGCGACTTTCACGTCTGCTAGGCTGGCGCGCGCGACGCCGCCGGCAAAGGGCTCGGCAACGACCACAGACTCCCGGACCGCTGCTCGCAGCTCAGCGCATGCATCCGACCTCGATGGCAGGCCTCATGTGCACATCAATCACAGTGAACCACGAGTACGCAGCGCGTGGTCACGGGCCAGGCTTCGTGGGGGCTCCATTCCGCCGCCGCCTGCCAAATTGCCAAACGCGGGCTGCAAGCCCATGCTCCGGAACGCCAACGCTGGGACGTTCGCGTGATGTGCTTCGCCTACAACCCGACGGGGGGGCACCAGCCCATTCGGTCAGGTGCACGCTCGCGCACTGGGGGGCGGTCCCGGCAGTGCAGCTTGGTTCAACGAGCCTGCAGCTGCGCCCGAAGTCACACCGCCTAGCGTCCGGCCTGCCCGAGCCCCCCCATCGGGACACACCCGAGACAGGCAACTCGACTGCCTCTTCATAATCTATCGGCGCCCCGATAGACTTCCCGGCTCAACCCGGCGCCGTTCAGCCGCTGGCAGCTCACAGCCATGGCTTCCATCGCCTCCCGCTGGCGGAACGCATCCATCGCCCGGGACTCTGTCAGCGTCGTCAAGGCATCCACCTACAAGAGCGCCAATGGCATGACGGTGGATCTGGCGCCGGACGGGATCGGCCCTCCCGCTGAGCTAACGCCGCAGCCACACTTTAACGTCATGCAGCTGAAGATGCACAATGGCCCCCACCCTACGCTCGTGGCGGTGATTGCCGACTGCGACGCCCTCACCGCAGCACGACGGCTCAAGCACCAGCTTGCGCCAGCGCTTCGAGGAGAGCTCGACCGCGCAAGCTGCCCACCGCGAGCGGCCGCGCTGTGGCTCGCGCAAGCATCGACAGACGTCGGGGGTGCTGTTTCCCCGGCTCCGAGGCAGCTGCCGTCAAGCATGCCGCCACTGGCTGGCTTCACGGGCTCGATGGCCGTCCTGGGCTCCGTGACGCCCCAGTGCTCGGGTGGCTGGGTCTCCACCGGGGCCGCCGGTTTCGAGGAGGACCTTCACCGCAGAACGGACGCTGGAAGGGCTGTGGCGAGGCCGCGCACGCGTCTTCGCGATGCCTGCCCGCTCGAGGAAGGCGCAGGGGTCTGGCTCAGTGACGCCCTGCTCTTCCGGGGTCCAGCCGCATCGGTCGGGGGCGAGAGCGACGGGCCTGACTATGCTCTGCTGGACAGCCCTTGTCGGCTGTGCGTGGGAGCCGTGGTTCCCCCGTCATCGGTCACGCATGACCGCGCGCTGAGCACCAACGAGGCGTGTCTGAAGCCCAAATCGCGCCGGGCTCTCCTCTTGTGCGCCTACGCTCAGCTTGATGCAGCGGTCCGCCGCGGAGTGGACATCGTCGTGGTCGAGCCCGTGGGCCTCGGGTCCGCTGGGTGTTCCGGCCCCGCGGTTGCCGTCGCCAGGCTCTACCGTGACCTGCTGTTCCGCTTCTTCCCGGGCGTCTTCCGGCTCGTCGTCATCGCCGCGGGGTCGGAAGGGACGAGCGATCCCTGTGCCGCAGGCGACGGCGCGATCGCTGCTGGTGCCGACTTCCTCGCTGGCAGCGGCGATGGGCTCCTCTCCCCCGAGGACGTGGTGGACACGGCTATGGCGCTCGCAGCGGGCACGCTTGACGAGGCGTCGGACGCTCCCGCTCCAGGCGCTGAAGCTGCGTCGGCTGCCGCCTCCTCCGCCGCCGGCCAAGGCACCGCAAGGAGCTCTTCCGGCTTTGCTGAGGAGCTTCTGCGCTGGGGATTGACCAACCCGTCCGGAACTGGCTCCGTTCCCCCGGTGGCGGCTGATCCAGCGTCGGCGTCCGCCCGTGCTCTTTCGCTTCTCCCGGCACTGACCCCGTCACAGGTGGCGTCTCACCCCGCGCGCGCGTGTCTCCATGTCCTGGTCGGGATTGGCGCTCCGCTCCCTGCGCCTGCGACGTCTCAGCTTCGCCATGTGCTCGGCCTGGACGCGACGCCCCCGGACTCCAGCCTCGTGCGTCGCAAGGCTCGCGCCAGGGCAATCCTTGAGCGGGCAGAGAAAGTGTCTGTGCCAGGCGGCGCTGCCGCTGCCACGCTGGCTGGCGTGGGCATCGCGGTGTCAGCCGCGTGGGGCAGAGGGAGGCGCGGCCAAGACCGCGCGAGCCACGGCAGCTTCAGCAGCTCCGTTCACTCGGGCGCCAGGGTCGCCTCGATCGGGGGTTACCAGCCGCCCATGGCAAGCGTCAACGGGTCGGACGGTGGCACCACGACGCACGACTCGGCTTCGATGCAGGACGACGACGGCACGGAGCTCGTCTCCCCGTCCACCTCCGTGTCGGCACGAAGCAACCTTGTTGCGGCAGACGAAGGCCTGGCTCCCGATTTTGTTGCAGGGGCGATGGCGTTCGCGGCCCCTGACACTGGGGATCTCGACGGAGGCGACATGCTCTGACGCCGAGCGCGGAACAGCCATCCGCGAGCCGACCACGCGGTGGGCGGTCTAAGTGTGTATTACGCCCGCAGTAGCAGCGCTCGCATCTGTTGCCTGGCCTGATGCGCCGTCAGCCTCGAATCTCGCCACACTCAACGATGGTGATCGCATCCACCGGACGCAAATTCATGCAGAACGTCTTGGACATGTCCTCCACCGCCTCCAGGCCCGATGTCACTCGTCCGAACAGGACGTGAGTTCCATCAAGGTGGGGCATCGGGGCATTGGACATGAACACCACCGAGTTGTTCGTGTCCCGGCCGTGATTGCACATTGTCAGTGTGCCGGGCACCGTGTGGCGTCCGACGAAACCCTCGTCCTCGAACACCCCGGAGGAGTCCAGAGCACTCCGCCCGCCCGAGCCGTCCCCGCGGACGAAGTCGCCGAACTCGACACCCATCTGCCTGCGGACCTTGTGGATCACGCTGCCCTTGTATCCCTGCCCTTCCGGTGCCTCGCACAGGCGCAGGAAATTGTCTGTCGTCCGGGGCAGCAGATCGTCCTGCGGGCAGCGAGAGGTGGGGGCGGGGGGCTGAGGGGGCGCGGTGTCGAAGGTCGCTGGCGCCTTGCCTCGCCGGGAGCGCTGAGCCGCTCCAGCCACATCGCCAACCACCGACCGCTGGTGTGCCCGACGTGTGGCCTCTCTCTCTCGAAGGCAGCGGCAACAGCCCCGCGGCGTGCCCTCGGAAGCTGGCAAGGGGCGGTGCCATCAGCTCACTGCCAGCTCGTACTCGATGCGCCAGGTCTGGCCTCCGTCCGAGTTCGAGAAGACCATGAACGCCTTGGCGCGCGGCTTGCCGCCCAAAGGCTCCACTGGGAACGGGGGAAGCACCTCAGCCTCAGCCATGGCCTGCTGCCGCTCCAAGGCACGGTAGTACCACCCGCGGCTCTTTGCGCGGCGTGCTCGAGCGGCACCCGCCGCCGGAGCCCGCATGGCGGCCCTGACTGCTTGCATCATGGACATCGGCAGCCCCGCTGGCCGGTGCGCGCGGAATTCCGAGTGAGCGGGGCATTTTCCCACGTCGGGCAATCAGCTTGTGAATTCAAGCGGCTCTGCAGCAGCCGGGCGCACAGGCGCACACTGCAACGGCGCTGTCGGGCGAGGCCGCGACACGACCGGTGACCCAATGCGGCCAAGGGTGGGCGTCGTGTCGGGCCGCGAGGTGCTGCTCGGCCTGAGGCGCTTCCCGCGGCACAGGCACCGAGACGCAATGCTTCGGGAGCTCCTGGACGCCACCGGCATGCAGCGTCTGCTTGTCCCAATTCAGGCGGAGCTTTGCGAGGACGAGGACATGCGCCGGGTCCACGAGGCGCAGTATCTGCGGCTTCTGCGCCGAATTAGCGAAGGAGCAGGCTCAATGTGCGCCGACGGCTTCGTGGACGCGCACGCCGCCGCTGCTGTCAAAGGGATCGGTACAGATGCAGTATCTGAGGCGGGCCTGGGCACGGACTGCCAGCCCTTCGTGGGGCTCTGGCACTACTGCCGCGCGCTCTGTGGAGCCGCAATCGCCGCCGCCGACGCGGCAGGGTCCGGCAAGTGCGCCGTGGCTCTCAGCCTGTCTGGTGGAAGGCACCACGCGAGGCCAGGGCGTGCGTCTGGGTTCTGCTACGTCAATGACTGCGCTGTTGCTGCTCTTCGGCTGAGCGAAGCCACCAGGGGCGGGCACGTGCTGGTCTGCGACCTTGACGCGCACCATGGAGACGGCACGGAGGCGACGCTGTCATTTTGCCCCCATGCGCACTGCGTGAGCGTCCACCGATTCGGCGACAGGATCTTCCCGAGGTCCGGGGGGCCTGGCACGAGCAGGGCCGCTGGAGCGTCCGTTGGCGCCGTGGCCAACCTGCCGCTCGCTGCCGGGTGCCGCGACGAGAAATGGGTGGCGGGTGTTTCGGCTGCCGTCAGGGCCGTGGCCGAGGCGGTGCCACTCTCTGGCGTGGTCGTGCAGTGCGGGGTGGACGGCCTGGGCCAAGACCCGCGGCGGCTTCTGAACCTCACACACTGGGCGTTCCGGGGAGCGATCGCCGACCTGCTGTCGCTGGGCCTTCCGACAGTTGTCCTGGGTGGGGGGGGCTACAATGACGCCGCGTCGGCGTGCGCGCTCGCCCACGTGGTGGATGTGGCGCTCGGGGCCCCTCCCCGCGTCCCAAGGTACGTTCCTGCACGGATGCTCCCCGCCTTCAAGGGCGCAGAGCGGCTCAGACGGTCGGGAATCCGCTCCGGCCTCGCAGTGCAGGCGACGCTGGCGCCAGAGGACGAGTCAGCCGTCGCCCTCGCCGACGCGCTTTCACTCCTCGCCAGCGCAGTCTCCACCAGTGGCTGCCGCGTGGTAGAGGCAGGGCCTCTTAGGGCCGGCAAGCGCCACCGGCAGCATGCTAGCCCTGCTGCTTCGCGTGGCGATGACTGGCCCGGGCGAGCCTCGGCTGCGGCTTCCGGCTCGACGGCGCCTCTTGTCGAACGGGGTGCTATCACCAAGCCTACCACGCGTGGCGTGCTGGCTCCGGCCGAGAACGGTGCGCGCTCGGAAAGCGGGCGGAAGCAGGCCCGCACGAAGCCGAGGCTTCGACGCCGGGCCGCGCGCTGCTCGGTGGCGGCCGCGACTTCAACTGCGGCGCCAGCCCAGTCGCCCACTAGGAGCGCCAGCGCTCCAGATGACTGCGGGGACTTTGAGTTTGGCGGTGAGGACCTCGCCTTCGGCCACCCTCCCGGTCCCAGGCCGGGAGCTGCTCCCCCCGCTTGCCCAGCTGCAAGCGCCTCCAGCGGAAAAGACCTGGAGGCGGTCAAAGCTGGTCATCCTGAGTGGCATGGCCGTGGTGTGGAACCGCTCCTCGCATGAGGCCAGCCTTCATCGCGCGACGGCCGCCTCTTTTCACCTTGGAAGCCAGAACAGCGGCAGGCCATGAGTCCGCGGGTGCTGGCTCACTCAGCGGATGCGCGCTTCGCGACGCCAACTCGAGCGAGCGCCCACACCTGTAACAGCCGGTCCTCGAAGGCCCGAGTTTCCTGGACGAATCGGCGGGCGTCCTGCAGAGCACTGTCCTTGTAAGCCTGCTTTGCCCCTGCCGGGGAGCTTGTCCATGCCCTCTTGAACTGCGAACGCACGGTCTCGGGGTTCATTCGACCAGCCGGCGACAGCTTGGCCAGGTCTGCCCTCCGAGAGGCGCAGAAGATGGCGAATGCCCCCATCGGCAGACGCGGCGCTGGACCAACGAGGGCCGCGCTGGCACTCGGGGGACTCAAGAGCGGTGTATCGCTGCCCGAGGCTGCCGTCATACGCGGCCAGTCCGCGGTCAGCCAATGGTGCGAGTCTGCAATGTGCTGCAGGGTTTGCCCCGAACCCCTGTGGCCTCTTCCCAAGGAGGCGGGTACAGTGAGAAGCCTCCCGCTTGCTCCCAACTGGGTGCCTGCGCCAGCTGCAGCCGACCCACGGCCGGCGCTTCGCTGCGCTGCCGACTGCGCCGTCAGCGGCACGCACGCCCCCGCCGCAGCCGCAGCCGACGACGACGACGACGACGACGACGACGACGACGACGACGACGACGACGATATGTGCGCGTGAGCTGCATCTTCCGCCGGATGCAGGTCCGCGGGGCTGTCTCGGCGTGACAGAGAGGTTGTGGACGCGCTTGAAGGCCCGGCCCGGCTTCCGGAAGCTGCTGCAAAGGGACCGTCGCCCGGGCATGCTGCTCTGACCACGGCTGCTGCTTCAGCGAGTGCATCCTTCACGTCTGCCTGCGAGCTCCCTGCGCTGAAGTATGGGAGCTGAGCAGCCTGCCGCGCCGCCTCCTCGCGGCAAAGCTCGTCGCGCAGTGCAGCAACGACAGACCGTGCCTCTGACAGAGCCGCAGGACCCGAGGTAGGACTACCCGATCGGCCAGCGTGCCGTGGCTTGAAGTAAACCTCAGGCGGCGCGTCGGCCTCCTCGTCGCTGTCCGGCTGCAGATCCTCATGCTCCCCCACGTCAACGCCATAGGCCACATACCGCCACACCCGTTGGCACTGCTGGCAGGAGTAGCGCACGCCGCAAGCCTTCGTGAGCGACAGGGACACCGCTGGCCAGTCAATGCTGGCTCCGGCCAGCAGGTCGGTGTCGATGACCTCGTCCATGGCATCCGCGATGGTGGTCAAAAGCATCGCAGTGTGGTCCCCAGGCATTCTCCCTGTGGCCTCTGGATGCCCAGCCCACGCAGTGTTGGCATGTGCTCGTGGCCAGTCTTGCAGTTCGCCAGCAGCCACTCCGGGCGCCACCAGGGACTCCTGCGAGGGTGTCTTGGCCGAGAAGCTGGCCTTGCTCACCGCTCTCTGGTGAGCAAGCAGCGTTTCAGATCGTGCCGTTGCGGCTGCCTCGGCCGTCAGGGGCGCGGCCGCTCCCTGTGCCGCGGAACTCGAGCTGGCTGCCCTCGCAACCAGCTCTGGGCGTTCAAAGGTCGTGGCCAGGTCCTGCCAAGCCATTTTGATGGCGGTCTCGATCGGCACGCCACGCCGGCGCTGCAGCTGCTCGGCAATGGCTTCCGCCTGAGCCTCCAGGGCTTCTTCCATCGTGCGGTCCACCAGGGCATCGCCAGCCATACTTGCCCGCAGCTTAGGTCGCAGGATTGCCCACAGCCCGCCCTGTGCCCGGCCCAGCAACGCTCGGCGAGTGGCGGAGACGGAGCCGCCGTCGGGCGGCCGCGCTGCTGCTCCAGGCCGCTCTGCCCGCACCCACCCACGGGCTGCAGCACGGGCTGCCGGTGGCGGAATGATGCGCACACATGATGATGAGCATCGACCCTGGCGCTCCGTGGGACGCTGGGCGCGATGAGGAGCCCACGCCCGAGCTGTTCACCCCGCCGCCGCTGCTTGCCATGGCTGCCGACGCCGTCGCGGACACGTCGGGACCAAGCGGCACCTTACGGCGCAGCTTGTTGCTAGATGCGGGTACGTTTGCCTCAATCCGGCAAGCTGCGCCGCGGGCGGCCGAGCGCATCGTTCAGGCTGCCTCAGCTGCCGGGCGTCTCGCCGGGCCAATGTTTGGGCCAGGTCTGCTCACCGTGGACCTGGCCGTGCGCGACTTAACGCCGCGTGTATGTGGATGGCTGCGGCTGTGCTCAGACTGCAAGACGCTTCGCCTGAAGGGGGCTCAAGCCTGGAGCTCAGAAAGCCTGGCCGAGGTACTGGCAGCGCTCGAGCTGACTTCCCTGGACGTGGATGGGACACATGATGCTACCATTAGCATGGAGCTGGCACGCGCACTCAGTGCTATGCCACGACTGCGGACTTTGGACCTCGGCGGCACCCCGCTTGCCGAAGGTGCCGCTGACAGCGTCACTGAGAGCGCCCCTCACGGGCTTCATGCCTTCCGGCTTCGCTTCTCAGATGTCAGAGGCGAAGCTGTCGCTTCGCTATGCCATCGGGCCCCAGCTCTTGAGGCGCTCGACCTCGCTGGGAGCAAAGCACTCATGTGGCTCCCGGCGCTTCCCGGGGGCCTCCTGCACCTGGAGCTTCAAGGGTGTACGTCCCTTGAGCCGGGGCGCTGGGCAGGCGCGATTGGCGACATGCTGCGGTCTGGGCGGTGCCGCTCCCTTGGTCTGGCCGAGACGGGCGTCAGCAACGAAGACCTCGGGGTATGGGCCACGGACCTGGCTGCCGGAGGGAGTCGGCAACGCAGCGGGTCCTGGGCGAGCGGCAGCATCCACAGCGCCTGTTCTGGCTCGGCGGCTGCGGGGCGGGTTTCGCCGCCAACAACGGCCGGTGGTGCGCCCACAGCAGCCGCAGCTCATGGTGCGGCAGCTGGGCCGCCGGCGATAGAGTACCTGGACCTGAGCTGGAACGAAGGCCTGACCGGCCCTCCCATCGTTTCGTTTCTCGCGCCGTGCAGCGGCCTCACAGCCCTCCGGCTCCGCAACGTTGGCGACGTTGGTGGCACAATGCTGAAGGACGACGATGTTCGCGCAATTGCTGCATCATGCCCGAGACTGGAGCGCCTTGCGATCACAAGGTGCGATGATGTCGGCGATGGGGCAGCTGAGGCACTTTCGGGGCTCGCCGGCCTTGTAAGGCTCGACCTGGCATGGTCGCAGGCGTTGAGTGATCGAGGACTACAGATGCTCATGATGGGAGCGGCGCGGTTGAGGTGGCTGGGGCTTGAGGGCTGCAAGATGCTGACGGCTGAGGGCTTGCTGGCAATTCGCAGCTACCCTCGCTGCCAGGACCTGCAGCAGCTATCGCTGGCATGGGTCAACGCAGCCGGATCACACGAGGCATCCGCGCTTCGGACAGCTCTGCCTGCATGTACTGTGGTTGACTACTACGGGATGGAGTGTGATGACTGAGGGGGCGTCGAGTGCCGGCACCACGCAACGTGGACCCAGGAAGGAGCGAGCGAGGCGCAGCCGTGGCAACGGTTCGCTGCGTACATTGTGCGACGCGCATCATGGCGGTCACCCGCAGCACATCAGGGCTAGACCACCCGACTGTTTCCACGCGCGGAGTGAGCTCTGGCCTGGATCTCCTCCACTGCCCGAGGAAGCACGCTAGGCGGAACCGCGAGGGGGTCAGGCACCGCTCCTTTGCCGGAGTTCCACTGCCACCTTCCAGGCACGCGGGCTGAGGCATCGATGGGAGAGCGAAAGGTGAGGGATCTTGCCCACGCTTTCAGCTCCAAGTCGTCGCTTGGAGCCGCTTGTGGTCCTACCACAGCGTCGACCAGCGCGCCCGGTCGGTGGGGTGCTGGGTGAGCACCGCGCGGCGCCGCTGGAGGGACTTGGGACCATGACGGCACTGAGGTGGTGTCTCCGCCAGCCGCGGCCGCCTCGGCCATGGTCGTCCGTGCGACATTCTGGGAGCGATGGGGCTGGCGTAAAGCAACCGACGCCTCCGCCTGAGCGATGCGCTCCGCCATGCGCTCGCCCCACCAAAGCGAGGCAGCGTCCTTCGGATCACGCGGAGGTGGCGGCGCCTTGCCCTCCTCGTCAGACAGCTTCTCAGCGGCACCAGCGCCTGACACGACGATGCCGGAAGCCCCGGCACTGCGGGGAGAGACCGCCGCGTGGGGCCGTCGGATGTTGCCTTGGATGATTGTCCGCAGAGCCGACACGAGGCTGGATCGCCTCTTCACCCTGGACGAGAGCAGCGAAGTCGCCCTGGACCGCAGCCCGTCCCCAGTTGCCCGCCAGAGATCCACGAGCCGGCCATCCACCGACGTGGGCACCACTGTTTGGGATGCGCCGGCGGCCGTCGTGCTGGGCAAGTGGGCCACCAGCGAATCCTCGGCCCTGCGCCCAATCCGGGACACCCAGTCAGCGTGCATGACGGCAGACTTGGCATCCCTGTCCGTAGGTGCAATCACAGCGGACAGTGCCATTGCGTCTCGCTTCTCCGAGTCAAGACTGCTAGGCCCGGCAGTGTCGCGGGAGGAGGGTGGCCCGCGGGTAGCCTGCTCCGGCCGAGGACGGCGGCGGTGCCATGCCTGCTCGTGCTCGCCCTCGACAAGAGCACCCTCCAGCGCAACTCGCTCCTCCACCCGCCGTCGGTTGCGCACTCGCTCGCGCTCGCCGTCAATCTCGCGCCGCAGCCGACACCGGAAGACGTCGGCGGCCTCCCCGACGGGGTGGGCTGACCGGCCTGCGGGGAGCTCGACCTCTGGAAGGCGAAGCTCGCCGCGAAACACGCCCACCTTTGCAGCAGCAGCTTGTGGCGCCCCGAGATGCACCGATCGAGCCATCGACTGCTGTGCCCTGGCCTGGCCGAGCTCGCCGGCTTCCTCCGTCCCCGTCGGGCCACGAGCAGCAGAAGGGGCACGGCGGGTGCTGCCACCATCAGCAAGGCTGGTCGGACGATTGTGGCTTGCCCGACTCGCGGCAGGACTTGCGAGGTCCCCGGCCAAGACGATGCCCCCAGCGAGGCCTTGCCGATTCAGCGCGGCGCGGGACTCAACCCCGCTGAGGATCTCTGCCCATGGCGCTCTGATGCTGGCCCGGCGGCCGGCCTTGGCCCGCAAGGAAGCCAGAGTCTCGCTCCGGGCCGCAACGGTGCCAACGCTCGAAGGCTCAGTTGTCGTCCCCGCGGCGTGGCCGTTCGTGGCCCTCAGCGGTGACGCTTCTGCTCGGAGCCCCGTGGCAGCACTTCGCCCTGCTCGCAACTTGAGGGCCGCCCTGGGCACTGCGGCTCCCGAGCCCGGCCTTGGTGATCTGGCCACTGGCCTCCGTGACCCTGGAGCGGTTGGCTTGGCCCGAGCGGCCGTCTCGCCGGCGCGAACTTTGCCGCTCCCAGGCCTGGCCTGCGCTTCCGGACCCACGGGTGCGAGCTGCCCACCGCCCGGAATCTGCGCGTACACGGCGAAGTGCTCGGCTGGCCTCATCGACTGCAGCGTCGAGCCGCCCACGGCAATGCGCTGGGATACTTGCCCATGCTGGGCATTCGCACCCTGAAGGAGCGCCATCACAGCCTCGCGAGCGGCCTGGGGAAGGACTGAAGTGCGAAGGGCAGCCGAGAGCAGGCTCGCCGGGAAGGCTTCCTTGCCGAGGACTGCCTCGTCGGCCAACTCTGTGCTCGCTGTCGCTGCAGCTGACGCCGCCGACGGCCTGACGTAGCGGGATAGCAGCCTGAGAATGGCACGCTGGCGCCGCTGTACGAACAGATCCTCGCTGCTGACGGCAAGCGAGCCGATGAGCCCGGCGTCCGCGGCGCTCAGCGTCAGACCGCGCTCCGCTGCGTCTGCCTGGTGGCCGCGCTCGTGCCCCCGTGGCAGGCCCGCGTGTCCCGACGGCCCGCGCGCGCCTCGCGCCGCCCGAGAGCCGAACGCAGGCGAGGCACTTGCCCCCGGTGCCTCGTCTGCCAACCGAGGGAACGGCGCTGCGGCTGTTCTACCCGACCGAGCTGCCGTGACGGCAGCTCCCCGCACGCTCTCCCTGGCGAGGAGTGATGTCGCCGTGGTCACTGCCCCGCCGTGGTCGCGGAGGCGCGACGATGCCTGGCGCGCGTGACCGACCAGGTGGCCACTGCTGGCAGCAACTCCCAGCTGGCCAAAAGCACGGTCAAGAGGAGCGTGTCCCGTGAGTTGGTCCGACTTCGGCCCGCGCCTCGAGGCAGCGGCCTCACCCTCCAAGCCATAGTAGCCGACGCCAACGCCCATTCCCGCTGCGACCTCCAGCCCGCCGCGAGATGCCTTGCTGCCGTGTGACATGGTGACATCCTCGTTCCCTGTGGCAGGGTGCCCTGGGGATGGCGGCTCGCTGACAGCGCGGGGGCTTGCGAAAGCGACGCCGGTCCGTCGCGGACTGTTTGGCTCTTGCTCCGGGAACGCGCGGCCCGACGGCCGGCCCGATCCCGGGCTCCCCTTCAACGAAGTGGGCACCTGCCCACGCTCCGCCAAGGCCTTGGCGGTGGCAAAGAGCGAGTCGACAAGCTCAGCAATGTGGCGGATGGCTCGTGGGTCTTGCTTGATGGATGACCGAATCACAGCATCGGCAATGGCAACGACCACGTCGTGCCGCGACACCGAGCGCGGGCTTTCGGTCAGGACTCGGCCCGGGGTCTCTCGCTCGGCCGGCGCAACGTAGAACCAGGTGCCCAGCTCATCGGCTTCCTTGGACGGCTTCGCTTCGCGCAGTCCTTGCTGCAGGGCTGCTGGCGAAACAAAAACGCTGCTGCCCTCCATTCCAGCCAGCCAGCCAGGTGCCAGCCTCGCCCGGTGATGAATCGCGCGGAGTGGCTGTGGCTGGGAAACTCCATGAAGCTCTGCCCGTGGCGGGCACGAGTTCGATGTCGCGCTGCTAGCCTCACCTGAGCGGCTGCGAAGCAGTGCGCCACCTCCAGCTCGTTCAGATTCACCTTCGGTCTTGTGCTGTTGAGCTCGTGACGCACATGAGGCCCGTAACCAGGCGCAGTCTCAATCGGAAAGCCGCCCAGGAGGCGGTTTCGGCTCTTGCCGCTGCCACAGGCTCACCTGTGACGTCTGGCGCGGCCGGCCTGCGGCCTTTGCACGATGATCCATGCGAACGAGATACCTCGGAGCTCATGGACGCCCAGCGGCCGCCCTGCGGCGGCGAACCGCTGCCATCGCTTCTGCCGTCCCCGGTGCCCTCGCCACTGGTCGCGCGGCCGCACACCTATGCCACGTGCGAGGGTGCGCCTGGGCAGGTGCTTTCGGTCCTTGAGGCCGCCAGGCCGGGCGGTGCCAGGAAAGTGATGTGCATCGCTGCCGCGGACGAGCTGCTCCGAGAGTTTCCCATGTGGGCGCTTCAGCGGTCCCCAGACCTGGAAAGGGTGGAGGCAATTGCGTCCTTCGTCGTCGACCGAGTCAGACCTCGAGCCCCGGGCGGCTTGGGGCCGGCCCTGACTGCGTCACCACTGCCGGGCGTGGTCACCACGTTCAGCTTCTCCTCAAGGACTGCAGATACGGCCCCGCTTCAGGCTTGCGGCGTCATTGACGGCCAGCACCGCCTCCTGGGACTCCGGCGTGCCCAGGCTTTGCTCCGAGTCGGGCTGAGCCGCGCGCCACCGTCTCGCATGAGCTCGCCGACGGACCCAGCATCATGCGCTTTGGTGAGACCGCCAGACGAGACTGATCCGTCGGCCACTCGGCCGAGTTTCGGGGTCTGGGTCGAGCACCATGTGCTGGAATCGTGGGAGGACACCAAGTCTCTCTTCCTGCTCCTGAATCGCGCGGAATCAGTTCCGGAGATCGACCTTCCCGACACCCTGGCACCAGCGCACAAGGCAGTCATCGATGCAGCTGTGCTGCAGCTCAAGACGAAGTACCCGGGCTTCTTCAGCACCTCGTCAAGATGCCGGCCGCCCAACCTTCACGCCCCCAGCCTCCGGGCCGCCATCATGAAGACTGGGGTCGTACAGCGCCGAAGGTGGTCGGCATCCGCGCTGCTGGCTCGAGTTGAGCGCATTAACTCGGAGCTCAGCGCACGGCGGGCGCAGGACTGGCCAACGAGTCGGCGCGGTCGCGCGCTCAGCAAGGCCGCCAGGGGGGGCTGCTTCCTCGGGCTTTCAAGTGCTTGGCTCGACGAGCTGGACAGCTCCTCCTGAGCTGCCAGTATGGTAGTTGTGGTGCGTGACCCGCGACGAGCGCGCTCACTCAGCCAGGCATTCAGCCCGGCCACGGCCTGGCACGCGGGCTCACCCGTGCACCGAGGGCACGGCCTCCACGCTCGCGTGTGGCCTGCAGCAAAGCACGGGAGACGGAGCCCCCGCGACCCGTGCGCGCTCAAGCACCGATCGCGTCGTAGTCGTCGTCCCGCTTCGCGGCCATCTGCTCCTTGGTGACGCCTGGCAGGAAGCACAGCTCGACGAGCGCAAGGGCTGCTGTCACCGCCACTCCCGTGATGAGGGCTGCACCCTGGCCTGTCACGGCCCCAGACTCGTCCTGGAACCACATGGCCGAGCCGATGCCCGCCGTGATGCAGCCAAGCACAAAGACGACGGGACCGGCCGTCCCGTGCCAGGGTGCGCACGTCGCTGCCGCATCGCGCGCCTTGAGGACCACCTTGACCACGCCTGCAATGCACTGTACCAGCACGAGGAGGAGCGTTGCGTACCCGAACCATACGTGAAGGGCTGTGGTCGAGTCTGAGCCAATGGCGAACTCGGCCTTCACACCACCGCTCATGTTGGAGGTGAAAACCACGATGTAGCCCGCCACCGCGCAGAAGCCGGCCAGCAGCTGCAGCACGCCATGGGCGAGGCGACGGTTAGAGCGGTCGTACTTCGTCTCCAGCTGCGTTGGTCAACAAATCAGCTCACAAGGGCGAAGTGATGACCCGGGCAGCGCGGGGGCTTCGTCCACGGCGAGCCGATGGGGCGCGCGGTGCAGGTGCAACCTCACGGGACCCCACCAGCTGATGTAGGCGACCACCCCCTGGCACATCAGCAGCACAAACGCAGTGACCATGAGGATCGGGTGCCAATTGAAGAAGCCCTGCGCGTTGTCGTGGGGCTCCCGGAGAAGCTGAGAACGGAGCAAGCGCAGCGAGCCAACGACGCTTGCGATGCGTGCCAGGCCTCACGAAGCCCTTGGGAAGCGTCAGCGACAGGATGAAAGCAAGCCAGACGCCCAGGCAAACAACCTTGAGCAGGAGGTCGACTGCCACCATGGCTCGCTGTGGAGGTGCACACGGGCCGAACTTGCACCGTCGCCGGCAGGGCTGTCATTCTCTGGCGCGGCGCACTCAGCCCCGCGTCCCCTACCTCACCACACCAAGGGCCGTGGTCGTCTGCGGAAACTTCGCTGCGCTGCGAGCCTGTGGCCCAGGCACGCTTTAGAAGCTGGGGCAGGCGGGCGCTGCGCATGGCCATCCCGGAGCCGAATGCGCCGAGCCTGGACGCCGCCGGCCGCAGAACTGTTGAGCTGGACGCTGAGAGCAGAGCCTCTATCGTTGTTGACACGTCTGGCGCATCCAGGGAGCGAATCATCCTGAAGACTAGGGACTACGGCATTGCCGTCGCCGGCAGTCTTGGAGGATACTTCGTCGGCACGACGATCACAGGCATGGTCTCCGGTGAGTTCTCAGGCTCCGAGCTTGTCGTGCCGAGGCTGAGGTTCGGGAGGCTTGGCTGGATGCCCCGGCACAACCTCATCGTCGTCGGCTGCTCCGTCATCGGCTGCATTGCTGCATCTGCGGCAGCCCGCCGCAGCAGCCTGGCGCCGACGGGCGAGTGGCCGGCGCGTGCCTCCGCAAAAGCGGCGCAGGTCGGGAGGCGGTTTGCCGCATGGCTGCCGCAGAGGCCGGTGCCGCAAGGGCACAACACCGCCTTGGCGACCCTGGCGAGCCAGCGACAGCTGCGCGGACAACACGCAGCCGACTCCACGGAAACGGCAAGCACAGAGCGATGATTTGGGGGGGAAAGGCTGGGAGGGCTCGTGAGCCCTGGCGGACATTCAAGCTGCCGCGGGCCGCTGGTCGGACGCCTGGCCGAGTCAGTGTGATCGGGCACCAGCTAAGCGGCACGCCTGCGGATCGCCACGACGCCAGTGTTACGCCCGCACGCGCATGGCTCGACCACTCAAACACTCCCGCTGGTCTCACATGTCTGACCCCGCCGGGATCATCGGCTCCTTGAGCGACCTGGCGATGGAGCGGGCAATGAAGTCTGTCGGTCTGCCCGCCCGGCGCTCCGACTCGAGCAGAGCCTCTGCATCGTGCACGAAGCCAGCGTCGCCGTGGACCACGACGCCCAGCGCCTCGCAGTCCGCCTCCTTCTCCTTGGCCTCTTGGGACATCAGCATCCCCGCCCTTGCCGCCGCTCGGGATCGGTTCTCCCGCATCGTGACCTTTGCCCGCTCGCGCCGGCCCATCTCAGCCTCGTACTCTTCCACGGCGAGGCCGTGGACGACGCCGCCCCACTTCTCAGCATTGGCCCGGTCCTCTGCCTTGGCCGCCTCCCTCGCCTTGCGCCGCCGCTCAACCTGCTGGCGCCTGCTTGCATCGATCTCTGCCCCAAGACTGGCCTGTGCTGACGCCTTGGACGCCGCCGCGGCGTCCTGCTTGTCCCTGGACGCCTGCTGCTGGGCATCGAGCTTCGCGCCCTCGTCTGCCATTGCCGCCTTGAATCGTCCCTCGATGATGGCTCTCATCTCTGCCGCCCGCGCTTCAGCCGCTGCGCGCTTGGCGGCCACAAAGTCGCGCCGACGAGTCTGCAGCGCCTCCTTCTCGTCCTTGTACCGCTGCAGAGCCTCGTCCTCCTTGGCCACCTCATCCCGCTTCGCGGATTTCATCTCGCGCAGCTGCTGGTTCGCACGAAGCATCTCCGCATTGTTGCGACGCTGAGCCGAGCGGCGCGACTCCTCAGCTGCCGCCTCCGCGGCGGCAGCTGCCTCTGCGTCGCGCCGAAGCTTCTTGCCAGCTGCCCGCTCCTCTGCAGCCCTACGACGCGCTGCCTCCTTTGCCTCCTCCAGCTGCTCGTGCAGCATGGACTGAACCTCGCGGGCTTTGGCCTGAGCAGCGGCGTGCGCGGCTCGGTCAGCCTCAGCTGCCACTGCGACGCGGCCCATGAGGGCCTCGTGGTAGTGGGAGCTCCTCGCTGCCTCAGCCTCACGCCTCCGCCGCTTGTGCGCGAGCTGCTTCTGCCGGACCAGGTCGTCGTGGACGATCATGCGCTGCGAGCGCAGCATCTTCATCTTGTCCGTGTCGTGCACAAGCTGCCGCCTGGATGCCTCAAGCGTCGCTGTCCTGTGTTCCAGCCTCCGAGCCTCTTCCAGCTCGTCCGTGACGCGGCGCCCGGCCTCGGCGCGTTCGAGCCTCTCCACGCGAGCAAGCTCCTTCCGCCGCCGAAGAGCCGTCAGGGTGTTCGGCCACCGCCCTGCTCGGGCGTCTGATGCCGCCTTGCGCTGGGCGGCTCGGCTGGCTGCGGGGCGATCAACTGCCGGAGCAAGCACCGACGTTCCTGCAACGCCTAGCGCGGCTCGCTCCCTCATCGAGGCCACATCCCGCCCGGAAATCACGAAGCCTGCCATCGTGGCACGACCACACCACGAGCGAAGACGGTTGCGTGTGCAGGGCGTCCTCCTTCAGCACGCTCACAGCTCAGGTGGGCTCGTTCCCAACCGCAGATGCCCATTCTGGGGTGCTCTGCCGGGTGGTTTTTTTGCGCGGCGACGGCCGACTGGTTGCCAAACACTGACCTTTGCAGCGCCTGACTATGGCGCTGGTGCGGTATGACCCCACGCCACTGCTACGGCCCTGTGCGATTGCTGACTGCGAATGTGCGTGGGAGCCCTTTCATGCGCTTGGGCTCGGAGCGCTCGCGGACGGCGAAGCGATCGCGACAGCGCTTTCCGACGACGGCCTGCTCCGCGGCCTCCGCCGCCAGGTCACGGTCGCATATCACGCGCTTTCCAGGGCATGCCGTGGTCGGGGCTCTCGAGCCTGGCTCATGAGGTGAGGAGCCTGAAGCCGGTCGCACATCGATCCGAACTGAGCGGCATCCGCCGCCGCTCAGGCTCAGCAGCTGCGAGAGCGTTGAGCACCGAACCCGGCGCATTGCCTCCGCTGTATTGTGCGCGCGCAGAAAGGCCCTTCCGCCCTTCCTTCGCAAGGACGTGCTGGATGCCGTGCAAGCAGCCCGCGCGCTCGTCTGCGACCGAGCGGCCCTTGCACGGTATGCAGCGGCGCTCCTCCGAGAAGAAGCAGGCGCAGACGAGGCCCCACTGACCATCAACGCGGCGGAGCGCGGACGCGCTGGCCACGAGACGGACCATTCCGAACGGTCTTACTGGGTCGAACTCGGCAACGAGCTGCGGGAGGAGCAAGCCGGGGGTGCTGGGCTCGTGGTCGAACGGGCCATCTACGGGGACCTGGGCTTCCCCCTCACAGAGCCCCGCGAGCGCGCTCGTGCACTTTCGGCCATCGCGATGATCGGGCCCGGGGCGGCGTTTGTCGGTCGCAGCCATCACCCCAAGGCAGCTGCGAGCGGTTTGGGGGCTGTCCGCGTGTTTGAATCCCGCCTGGAGGCGGGTCGGGCCACGGACGTGACTATGGCCGTTCAGGCAGCCGTGGAGGCATCGTGGAGCCACGAGCGCAAGCAGCGAGTGGTGTCCCTTTGCTTTGCCCAAGGGACAAAGCGCAAGACCCCTGGGTTCTTTGACCCGTGCCCCAGCATGGAAGCGACTCACCCCTGTCGTGCCCTCGCGGTGAGGTACCGCTTCGGGGGCCGGGTGCACATCGCGGTGCTGCAGGAGTGTGCACCGGTCCGGCTGCCCCTGAGGTCCCATGAAGCCCATCGGCTGCTGGCAAGGTGGCCGAAGAGCATGGCTGACGTGCGGCCGATTGGGCCACTGATTCCGGCATCGGGGACGAGGCTCGAGGCGGTGGCACCGGGCCCAGGGCCGCTCCAGGCGACGACCAGAGACAATGCCCCGAAGCCGGGGCCGAGCTTCCTGTCGAAGCTGGTCAGTCCGGGCAAGGCGGCAGTAGTGAGCCCGGAAGGCCCCGAAGCTGCTGAGCTCGCCGGCCGGCGGGCGCGGCACACTCCAGGGAGGCGTCAGGCCGCATGGGCCGGCAGAAGCAAGCTCTCGGAGCTCCTCAGCCCAGGACGCGATACCCTCATCCACCATGCCGAGCACGGGCATCTGCCGGCCGGCTGTGGCGCCCAGAAGCCGCGCGCGCCAACCCAACACGGGGCTCGGCTGGGCCATTCATGGATGCAAATCGCACTGGCTACCACCCTGGCAGCAGCAGCAGCAGCAGCAGGCGCGATCTGGCTGTCGCAGAAGGTGTACCCTGGGTGGGTTCGCCGCGCGGTGCAGCACGCCGTCACGGCGGCTCGAGCCGTCACAGCGCCCAGCCTCGAGCACGCGGCTGGCTCCGTTTACAATTCTGCCGTGGTCGACGATCGGGCCTAGCAGGGCTGATCAAACACCAAGTGGCCGTCGGTCGGCGCTCATGGCAGGGCCAGTCAGTATGTCGATGTGCGTGGCTCCCGGCAGAAACCGAATGTCGTGCTGAGGGCGCATCGAGACGCCCTTTCAGACGCGGTGCACGGCGGCCTTGAGGCCATGCACGATTCGGCGCGGCAAGCAAGCCTGCATCGCGACGTGACGTGAGGCTTTAAGCTTGGTTCGCCGACTGCCAATGCCATGCAAGCCAGCTTTACCTCGCTGGCCACGGGCCGGAAGCGTTTGCACGCCGCCACCTTGAGCCCGTCTGGCCTGAGGCTGGAGCTCGGTCAACCTCGTGGGGCACCGCTTGCCGCGCAGTGGCCCGGCCGTCAGCCGGTTTCACTAAAACCTCGTTCGCCGCGGGAACGTCTGATGATCAAGCTTCGCGCGCTGACGTGCGCAGCCGCGCTCGCGGCAGTGTCGAGCGCACAAACTGTGTCGGACTCGTATCAGTCCCGGCAGCTGGACTCTGGGTTTGCGCTCCAGGTGAGACTGCGTTTCCCGAGCCCCGGCCTCCGCTCCTCGATGCCCATGCGTGCCAGTTTGGTGCGATTCCTTAGGCCCAACAGCTGCGCACGAACGCAGCCGACTGAAACACCTGCCACGTCCCCGCATCCCTCTCGCAGCTGCTCGGGAGCGCTTGGGCAGGCACACTCCAGCCGGTGACTTTTTCGGCCGCCCAAGGATTCACGGTGCAGACGTACCTACGTCCGCTGTCCCTCGAGGGCACGCACAACATGCACCTGATCCAGTTCGTGTCAAGCCCCATCGAGATGGAGCGTCTGTCGCTGGGGAGCAACATCTCGGCTTTTGGCACGCTGATGCCCGCATCAAGGGAGGGCGTGGTGCTCGACGTTTACACGGCGGCCGGCCGGCTGTTCATTGACGTCAATCACGTCACCGTTCCCTTGCCAGCGAGCGCTGACGCGCTCTTTTCCAAGGTTTCCTGGCAGCTGCTGACCATCTCCATCGACTTGACGACAAAGGCCGCGGCTGCGTACGTCGACTCCTCGCTCGTGTCATCAGGGGGCATTGGAGGTGGGTCTGCACTGCTGCTCACCGAGGCATTGAGCCGGGGAGTGACAGGACATGCGTTCGTCGGCCGTCCGCGGTGGGGCGCTGCGTTTGTAGGCGAGGTCGACGACTTCCGGCTTCTTTCCCGACCCATCTCTGCCGACCAGGTGCGGTTCGTCTTCCAGAACCGAAATCTTCCAGTCGAACTCGCTGAACACGCCACGCTCGAGTGGAGGTTTGATGAGCTTCGTCTCCGCGATATCATTGATAGCTCTGTGCGTGGCGGAGGGGACGGATCTGTTTTCATCCAGCGGACAACCACGAACGCTGATGGGACAACTTTCAGCACCATCTCCCTCGCCCCAGCCGTTCGCTTCGATGGATACGCCGCAGCCAAAGTGCCCTCCGCCGCAGGGCTCGATGCCTCTGCCGCGGTGTCGACAAGGGGGGCCATATCGCCCGCGATCGCACGGCGGTCCGCTGACATCGACGGCCAGCCAATCGCACAAAACACTTCCACGGCGATTCGGGTCATCGACGGCCGCGTAGGCCGCCGAGAAGCAATGACGGTTGTGCTGGTGCCGCGGTTGCACAATGTCACCGTTGCCGGGCTGCCCAGGCATGGATCCGTCGTCCTGGTCAGCGCTGTGCCTGGGTTGCTCGACACCCCGCTCACGCTGGGTCAGCGGCTGACGAGCTCCGCAGCCGGCGAGATTCATCTGGCCTATACCGCCAGCAGTACGCTGCGTGCGTCGCCGAGCCGTGCCGACACGATCTCCTTTGCCAGCTTCTCGCTTCCAGCCCAGTCATCTGCTGCGATGAGCGGCGACGTCGGCTTCCTGCTCAAGTGGGTCTCGCAGCTCAAGCTGATTATGCTCGTGAACGAGATCCCGTTCGCACCGGCCTTCCACTCGAGCCTACAAGAGGACACGATCCAGCGCGTGCTCCTTGGTGCGTTTGGAGATGTGGCTGTGTCGGGTCGACACTTTCAGGCTGACACCGAAGGGCAGACGCTCTCCGCAAACATTACGGTGGTCCCGACGCGAGGCAAGCTGTACCAGGCGGACGCCACGACGCTTGGTGCCGACGGAACCTTGAGAGGCAAGCCGATCCTGCAGTCGGACGTGCCCGTTACTCTGACCGGCAGCAGGAACCAGCTCGTTTATGTCCCGCCTGCCGACGTTTCAGGAGCTGGGATTGACTTCCTGACCTACACTCTGGCCGACGACGTTGGCGCGCGCTCCAGGCCTGCGAACATCACCTTCGACATTGTGTCGGTCCATGACGCGCCGACACCGGGTGCTTGCAATGTGGGCGGTGGCGGCATCAACAGCAGCGGTTCGGTCCAGCTCTCGAGGCTGACATCGTCACAACAGTCGGCAGAGCTTGCCTGGGTAGGGCGAAGCTGTGCCGGCCTGTGCGAGCCGGAAGTCGTCAGAGTCGCTGAGGACGGGTCGATCGACTTCAAGCTGATCATCAACAGCAAAGAAGACTCGCTGGTCATGGTGGACATGGTCTCAGCCCCGTTTCATGGAAAGCTATACCAGCTGATGACCAGCTCGCGGAATCAGAACTCGCAGACTGCCCCAAAGCGCGAAGTCGACTTGTCTGCCGCTCGGTCAGCAGAGCTGACGGTATGGGCGCACGAGGTGGTCGGAGCAAGCAGCCAGCGGAGCACCGGAGCCTCGGCATGGGCGGCCACAAGCACGCTTGGACTCCCAGACGTATATCCCGCGGCGGGCGACTCGACTCAGGCTTGGTCTCCCGGTGGCAAGCTTTCAGCAGAGTGGATCGAGCTTGAGTTCGGCGAGCGGTTGTACGTGACATCGATCCAGATCTACGAAACGTGGTTTCCAGGCCACGTCACTCGGGTGTCGTTCCGACACCCGGACGGAACTTGGATTCCCGCATGGAAGGGTTCTGTCTCGCACAGTGACGCGGCCGCAGGAGCCAGCTCTCGGGTATTTGCCCCGCTGATGTGCGCGATTCCATTCCCTACGTCCCAGGTTCGGCTTGATCTGTCCATATCAACGTTTGGGGTTCTCACCGGCGGAGTGTTCCCTCAGATCGACGCAGTGCTGCTGTCGGGAACCTGGACACCCCCTCCCCGCCGGCTGCTCTTTACGCCGGGCCCGTCGGACTCCGAAACTCACACGGGTGAGTCCGCTGATGGATCCTCGGAGTGGGGGGTCGCCGGAGGCACAGGCTCCGGGGGAACGGGCACCCGGCGAGACTCTGGTACCGTCGGCCAATACTCGGCGACTGGTGGCAGCGGGCGAGCGCTGGAAGGGCTGGTTCAGACTCCGCGGCCCGCCTACTGGCTCCGCTACGTCCCTTCCAAGGACTTCTCCGGGGTTGACAGGCTAGTCTTTGCCACGAACGACTGCGACTGGGACAGGGAGTTCCGGGGCGTGGTTCTCCCGTGCCAAGAGGTGGCCCTCCGTGTGCTGCCATCGAACGACCCGCCGGAGCTTCTGAACCCGTGGGGCCTTGACCCAAAGTCCGCGGCCGGTGGTCTGCTTGGCACCCCTGAGGCGATCAACGCCACGATCGTCGCGATAAGCAAGGGCTCAGGCACAGGCGGCGGTCCAGGCAGTGCTGCCGGGAGCTGGAAGCTGAGCGTCCGGCTCAAGGCCGCCGAGTGCACTGGAGCACAGGAGCACGACGTGCTACTGGCTGTGCGCAAGAACGTGACTTCTGCATTCTCATCAGCTGCGCAGGCACAGCTTGCTGGGGTGCTCGGCGAGTGTGGCATCTCTTTCATGCTCCGGTCCAGGGATCCCGACGTCGACGATCGATCCACCACCTTTGTTGCGCTCTCGGCTGCAAAGAACGGTGTTCAGGTAGTGTCCAGACCGCTGCCCGCGTCCACTGTGTTGAGCCTTCGCGTCGATGCAGCTTCATACTCTGGCATCCTCGCCGGAACGGAGGACTTTGTCACGGCGTGCAGCATCCTTGACACTAGCGCACAAGCTGCAGCGGCAGCTGCGGCTGCTGGCAGCGCGACACCGGATGCTTGGCAAGAGGACGCCTTTGTAAGGTCTCAGGGTGGCACGCTCGAGGGTCGCAGGACGCAGGGCACCAGCTACACCATTGACTCGTCGTCGACCGGTAATGGAGTGTCAACAGGGTTGGGTGCCCAGGGCGACCAAGCAGCGGGTGTGAGCACAACGCTCGAGGACCAGCGTATGACGGCGGCAGTGGTGAGCTACGTGCCCAAGATTGGCATTTGCGGCTCGGCAGCCGAGACTCTGCTGTTCTGGGCCTCCGACACAGGGGTGTCTGACTTGTACGGTGCCGGCGGGCAGTCAGGGGTGACGGACTCGTTGGCGTCTTCTGTTCTGCGAGCCGTAATCGACGTGGAGTGCGCTCCGGGGACGCGAAAGGTCACGGAAGAAGGAGCGGTCGCAATCGCCGTCGTAGCGTCCGTCTCAACGGTTGTCATCCTGCTCGGGATCATCTCGTACGGGGTATGCTGGGCTCGTGGGGTGAGTCTCATCAAGCGCGCCCAGCCGATCGTCACACTGCTAGCCGGGCTTGGCAGCCTGGTGCTGGTGGGTGCAGTTTTGCTCGAGCTGCTTCCCCCCAGTCCCGGACTTTGCGATGCCAAGAGGGCAGTGCAGTCATTCGGGTTCATCCTCGCCTTCGGGGCGCCCGCGGCCAAGGTCTTCCGGGTCTTCCGTCTTCTGATCAAGATCCACCTGAACACCTCCCTCAACCGCGTTGCATTCCCGGAGAGCGCGTTGCTGCTGGTGTTGGCCTCGCTGGTGGTGATGGAGGGCCTGTACGCCGGAGCATGGAGCGCCATTTCTCCAACGAGGCTAACGCCACTCGCCGACCCTGGGGAGCCCATGATAACGCACCTGCGGTGTGATGGCCCGGCCGAGTCTGTGTTCTTCGGAGGGTGGGCACTCTTGCACCTTGCCCTGGTGGCCTTCACCCTCTACCTGTCGGCCATCACCCGAAACGTGCACTATCAGCGCGGCGAGAGCCGGTGGATCGGGTACACGATCTATCTTCAGTCGCTCTGCACAGTGGGGGGAATCGTCCTGTACATGGCGCTGGAGGGCAGACCGCAAGTTCAGACGCTGGCTGCTTGCCTAGTCGTGCTGTTCGCAGCAATGGTGGCCCCCGTCTTCATGCTCATGCGACGCACCGCGCTAGCAATGGGTGTGTGTGAGTTCTCCCGGACGTATGACATGGCTGTGAAGAACAACCGAAGCAGGACCAAGTCCTCATCGATGGGAAGCTCCACAGGGCCATCTCCGGGGGGGGCAAACCGCTCCACGAGGGGATCGAGGGCCTCAGACCCCGGGGTGCCACAAGCGACCCTGACGAGGGCGTCCGAGGCGTCTCAAGGTCCCCCCAGCATGGCTCCCGGGCGTGGTCGCATGGTTTCCCGCGGGTCGTTCAATTCTGTTGGCGCGCATAGCTCTGCCTCAACAAAGGATCGCAAGCATGCCCCGGGGTCAGCGATCAGGCCTGGAGCGCCAGCGAACATCCTCAGCTTCGGAAGCGCGAGGGACTTTCTCTCCACATTCACCTCTGAGCACGTGGGGGGGGGCGCGGGCACCCCGACAGCCACCAACGAGACAGCTGGGTCGCGTCAGCTTCACGGCACGGCGGTTCGTTGGCAATCAGGCCACACGGTGACGCCTCGTGCCGTCGGTGGATCCCTGCTCTCAGCTGCTAGCCTTTCTACGACGCCCGTAGCCAGCTCCTCCGGTGCGTCTAAGCGGGTCGCTCCTGCCCCGGCAGAGATGTCCCAGCCGATGGGGGCAAGGTCACCGGTGCTGCAGGGGATCCTGCGCTAGCTGGCGCCGGACGCCCGGGCCTGCAACAATTGTAGAGGATGCTCGAAACGCGCTCTGATTCCGTTTGCGATGCAGGACCATGATCCCAAGCAGTGATTGCAACGAAACATGCGTGGTGGAATGACCCTCTTGAATCACGGCAGCGTCGCCGTCTGTCATGTTGCGCAACGAAGAACACACGCATCAAAAGAATTTCAAGGTCCAGGCTTTCGGGATGCCACGAACGCCTCGTGCGGAGCCTCCGCCCTCCAGAATAGAGGTTGATCGGAAGCCGCAGTCACAGGCAGATCGAGGGCGCCGACCACGTATGGGCGGCGCAGGATCGTTCATCGGAAGCCTGGTTGAATCCCCACCGTTTGAGCGGCATGCAGCAGCAGCGCGGCCGAGGTCGGCCCGATGCTCATTCCCAAGCTGGTCGAGGCAAAGATCGTGAGAGCTGGTGAGGCGCTCCGCTCCCCCTCTGACCAGATGTCAGCGTCTCATCGTCGTCCTCGATGCCAGTGTGGAGTCGCATCGGGTGCCTTGGCCCACGCGTGCGTGCGCTGCAAACCGCCTAACCTCAGCATGACGTCTTGATCGGAGATCTGCCCGAGGCCTTGGTCACGCTTGCCGACACAACCTCCTCGGACGCAGTTGGGTGGACACCGACGCAGTCCTGGAGGTCAGGGAGCGACACCCCGGCAGCAAGGGCTAGCGCCAGGCCTTGGATTGCTTCCGAGGAACCAGGGCCCGCCAAATGGAAACCCAGGATTTGCCAAGGAGAGGCGCTCTCCGCCACAATCTTCACCAGGCTCTGCGGCTGCTTTCAGATTGGACGCGGGAGGAAGCAAGGGCCAAGCGTCGCTCATGCAGTCGTCCAGTTATCTGTAACACAGTTCATGGATTACTGGACAACTACAGGTCATTGCTCAGCCTGAGCGGGGAGGGTCGACTGTAGGCATGCGCCAGGCTCCAAGGCGGAGAAGGCGTGCATGCTGACAAGCTCTCACCTCTGCGCCCTCGGGCGTCCAACTTGCCTGGAGCGTCATGCTACGCTCCAGTGTGTCGTAGCGGGACCAGATGACCTCGACGCCATCGTCTCCATGCTTCGTCTTCGCTTCGGCCTCCGACAGCCCAACCGTGGCCAGCTCACAAGGCGTGAAAACTGCGGTGGCAACGCTCTCGCGCGTGATTGGCCGTGGTACAGCGAGCTGCCAAGGCCGGCGGGAGCTTTGCCGCGTGGGCACGCCGGGGTCGGCGCCCTGATCGGAGGAGGAGGCCGTCGAAACCCGGGACGTGATGCCGTCGAGCGACATCCCGAGCAGGCTCGCTCCACCCAGAAAAGGGGCTGACGTCACGGAAGCAGCAGCTGGGGGACGGTTGCCACCCGCGCGGTGGCTCCACGACTGTTCGGCTGCCAGGGTCCTGGCAACTCTGACACCCTGGTGGATTGCCACTGGCGTCAGCTCGGGGTTCGCGTGCAGGATGTCACCGACGGCGAAGACGCCTTCTGCCGAGCTTGCCTCGGGCATCGCAGCCCTCCCAGACCAGCTAAACCCACCAACGACACGGCCATCTGAAGAATCCAAGGCCGGTGCACCGTCTTCCAGCCAAGACTGCGATGACGTCGCGCTCCTACCGGTGGCGAACAACACCGTGTCAAACTCCCCCAGCAGGGACGGCGTGCCTGTGCCTCCCTCCGAGACGACCGCCAAAACGGCCGTCGGCGATGCCGCTGCCTTGTCCAGCCTTGCGACCGATGCCCCAGTGACAAGCCGGACCCCCCGGCGGGCCAGGTCTCTGACCGCGGCGTCAGCAAGATCCCGGTCAAACCCGCGCAGGAACGTGTCGGTACGGTTTGCCACTGTGACCGGGCTTCCCAACCCACAAAGGAAGCCTGCACACTCCAGGGCGATGTACCCACCCCCGACGACAAGCACCCGTCCCGGCGCATGTGGCAGGGAGAACAGGTCGTCGCTGGTGACGCCAAGGCCTGCTGCCCCCGGGATATCAGGGATGAAAGGGCGCGTGCCGGTCGCGATGAGAACAGATGACGTCACGAGCTCGCTGCTGCTGCCTGAGGCCCTGACAACGTGCTTTCCGTCGGCCCGTTGGCCGGCCAGCCTCCCAAAGGTCTCAAGCAGCACAATTCCCTCCTTCCGAAGCGCTGCACGATACCCATAGTTGGAGGATGCAACGTACTGTGCCACAGCCTCCCTGAGCCGCTCCCAGCTGTGCTGTGGGGTGCCCGCGGCCTGCAGCTGCCATCCAAACGCCGCGGCATCCGCGCCCAGGACGTCACCAAAGTGTGCGGCCTGGTGCATCAGCTTCTTTGGGATGCACCCGACATTGACGCAGGTGCCTCCAAGCCCCCAGGTCGTGCCCCGTGGAGACGGCACGACGGCGTCAAGGAGCGCGACTCGGCCTCCGAGCGCAGCGGCTTCCCGCGCGGCTGCAAGGCCGCCAGAGCCCCCTCCAATAACAACAAGGTCGAACGTGCCGCGTATGCCGTGATGAGACGCCAGCGGTTCAGAGCTAAGCAGCCGAAGGCCGCTAGCCAGCCGTCCTCTCATGGACGCTCTCGCTGGTCGCCGCTGCTGGTCTCGGCCTCTCGCGGCGGGTGTTGCCTGCAGCGCTCGGGTGGGAGGCAACCCGGCCGCCCGGGGCAGGCGCCAGAGCGCGGGTGAATGACGACATCCAGCGCCGAGCGCCGCCTCTGCTTGCACTCCAACTCAGCCGGCCCCCGGCGAAGGGCGTGCTTGGCACGGCCGGTGATCGAGGGCCGCAAGCTCGGTGGTGGATGGCACCGAGGCGATTCGCCGCGCTCGCCTTCGTCGCATCGGGGTTGGCGTCTCAGGCAAGCCACCGCACCGTCACAACGCCCGTTGTGCCACCCCTGCCTCCCCGCCGCTTTGACCAGCAGCCGGAAGGGGCGTCACTCCGCAACATGATTCAGCTGTACTCGACTCCACTGGAATCCGCGAGCTCCGAGGGCGGCTGGCAAGTTGTGTACGACCCCGATACCGGCTTCCCGTACTACCACGACCGTGAAACGGGCCAAACCCAGTGGGACAACCCGTGGGTGGCTGACTTGGCCGGCGATGCGGGCATCCTTCGCCAGAGCTGGCGCGTGTACGAGCGCTTTGAGTTTGTCGGCACGTTCGATGAGCTTACGGCAGTCCGACACCGCCGACAGCTGCCGCGCGCGGCGCCGAGGTTCGATGCAATGAGAAGCATCGCGAAGATGGCCGGCATGCAGTTTGATGTGGCTCAAGCTCGGCTGGAAGTCGCGCTTCTCAAAGCCGAGACGCTTGCGGGAATCGCGGGGGCCGAGGCTTCCTCGAAGCCTGACCAGCTGGCTGAAGCATTTGCCCCGGATGGGGAGCACGCTGAGTTTGATCACGATGTTCTGAACATGGCTATGGAGGATGAGCCGCCGGATGACTTGACCGATGCAGCAGCAGCAGCACCTACAGCTCCGCGAGGCCAATCACACCCACCCCTGGGGACATCGCCGGGCACAAGGGTCGCGCTTGCGGGAGGCTGGAATGACCTGGCCAATATGTGGTACTCGAGGGGAGAGTGGGAGATGGCCGTCGAATGCTTCCGTCGCTCGCTATTCTGGAATCCTGAGCAGACTGCGTCGCTGATCAATCTGGCGTCGCTGCTCGTGAAATTAGGGTTCGAGAGAGATGCTGCCGTCGTATGGGACTACTTTGTGGACATTGACGGCGGCACGATGGGAGGGTGGACCGCCGAGCGGGAGGAGCACCTAGTCTCATCGATTGAGGAGGGCATTCGCCTTGCCGCAAGCCTTCCAAACTCCGGCGGTCGAACGCTCGGGGAGTTGCGGCTGCAAGGGGAAGTTCCCGAGGCAGACACGATCCAAGTGGCGGCGCATGCGGCTCTGGCTGCACGCGAGCTGGCAGGCATGATGGCGGCCATCCAAGGGGACGAGCCGGCACTACCACTTGAGCCCGCCAGTAGACCCATTGGGCAGGAACATCCGGGCCTGGCCCCTGAACCAGAAGACGTGCCTGATGCGGCAGACTCTGAATTTCACGGCGGTGGCCGTGTTTTGAATGCTCAGCAGTCACCTTCAGGGGTTGCGGCCACGAGTGGGCACGCTCGTCCCGGCCCCGGAGTGCCTGCTGCTGGCGTCCGTAGCGAGGAAACCGCTGGTCAAGGTGCGGCAGGTGGTCAGTCCACTTGGCAGCCGAAGCAGCGGTCCAGACCCAGGCAACACCGCCACCTCGGGCCCCAGTCCGGCCATGCCACCTCGGTCCACGGAGCGGTGGGAGGGTGGCGGCTTGCGGCGCTTGAGCACCGCGAGGGTGCCAAGGCCCGTGCTGATGAGGTGGGGGCCCAGGGCCGAGCGTCAAAGGGCGCAGGCCTTCGCGACTATGCGCGGTCCACGAGCGGGCGATTGGCGATGGACCCGCTCAGGCTGTGGGATGTTCTCCGTCTGCCTGGCGAGGCGCCTGCGCCAGCCTCGGTTGCTTGGCGAACCTGGGTGCTCGGCTGGACGGCAGGCATCGGGGCTGTGGGCTGTGCCGGGATCTGGGTCTGGAACCTTGCATGCGAAGCGTCCCTCACGACGGCCAGGAGGAGCAAGCGGCGCAGGCTGCGACGACGTTGAGCCGTGTGGTTGCCTGGGTCAGTGTGCTGGTAATGACGCTGCAGTGAAGGCTGGTGGTCACGCAGCTGCCCGAGCCAGGCTTGGAATGAAGCGCTTTGGGGACTGACGGGGGGCACACTGGACTCCTGGCACACACGAACCGCCACGGCGGCGGGCATCCGGTCCAAGGCCTCAGGCAAGGGGATCAAATACAGTGCGAATAAGCGAGTCTGCCGGGGTCGTGCGCTTGGCTGGTGCGCCGTCGTCGGTCTCGACCTGCACCACCATGTTCACTGCTGCATGCTCGACATCACCCTCTTCGGGAGCGCCAGGGCCGCCCCCTTTGCTCCGCAGCGAGCAAGCCAGGATGCCAGCGGTGGCGAGCCGCGATGGCTTAAGCCCGGAGACGTTCACGCTGGCAGCAGAGAAGTCCATGGTGTGGTCGCCGGCCGCAAGAGAAGCCGGGGCGGTTTTACCCAGCTCTGCGGAGCAAACGAGGAGCACCACAACTTTGACCACATGAGCCCATATGACTTCGCGATTGCAAGGATACCGGGCAAAAGCGGCACGGGCAGTCATCGCGGTGCGTGAGTTCCCCGTCGCCTCCTCACCGATGACATGGCGGCGACGAACGGAGTCCACCACGTACTGCGCGAAAATAGAAGCCATGCCTTCAATCCTGCCTCGGCCACGTGGGCTGAACGGCAGCGGTAGGCCGCAGGTCAGGCAGCCACTCACCTGCACGGCCCAGTAGGCGTTCTCCACCGGGCGCGCCAGGGTAAACTTCAGGTTCAGAGCCAAGGGGGCCGTGATTGCGCACTCGTTTGGCTCAATCTGCAACGGAGCAAGCGCACAGTGCCGAGGTCAACCGCGCAAGCAGGGAGGCGTTGTGGTGCGGCGATGCGCTCGGCCTGGCACCAGGACCACAGCAAGCGACTACAGGGGCTTCCAGGCGCACCTTTACACTTTTAAGGGTCAAAAGCTCAGGCACGGCTGTGTCGGCTGCCGCCATCGAGGCCGTAGAGTGCGGGACCGGGGCCGCAAGCAATTCGTTGGCAGGGCTTGCGGCCAACCTATGCGGCCCGCGCTCCCTGCACACCCACACACCTCGACCGGCGTGTGACAATGGCAGCATCTAAGAAGTGGGCAGACGATGGCAGCGTGCCTCTCGAAGACCTGGACCTGGTTGACATTTCGCTGTCGGTCGAGCTTCCCGTTGCCGACCCCCTTGCGCTTCTGCTCTCCCGGGTGCGGAACCCTCCGTCGGTCTCTACTAAGATCCGGGATACAAACAGCCTGTGGGCCAACTTCTGGGGCTGCGCGCCGCTGGTCGCGACGCTCGTGGCCCAGGCCCTGGATGACATGCCTTCAAGCTCGCGCCCGCCGGTTGTGCTGGAAATGGCTTGTGGCTGCGGCATTCCGTCACTGGTTGCTGCCATTCGTGGTGCCGATGTGATGGCCACAGACATCAGCGAGACGGCTCTCGCGCTCGCCAGGCACAATGCCGAGCGCCTTGGCCTGCGCTCAGGACTCAGCAGCACGACTTGTGGGGCTTCCAATGATGAGGCCGGCCCAGGCAGAATTGCCACACGGCGCATCACTTTCATGAGAGACGCGGGGGAGGCGCCGGCGCTTCTACCTGCCCGGTTCTGCTCGCCGGACCTGGTTGTCTGCAGCGAGGCCATGTATCTGAGCAGTATGAACAAGCCACTGGCACGTTGGTGTGCGTCCCTGCTCGCAGCAGGCGGAGTCGCCATCGTGCTGGATGCGATGCGGCCGTGCAACGAGGACTTTGACTCAGCGTGCGAGAGCTGCGGACTTGGCAGCGTCGCTGTTGAGCAACGTCTCGTGCGCTCCGGCCCAATCGTCGTGCCAGGGTGCCGCGTGTTCGTTGTCTTCGTGCCGTGCCCAGCGGGCGCCGAGCCTGCTCTGCCTGTCGGCGCCAGCGTGGTCGGCTGCCCACCGAGCTCCGTCTCACCGGCGGCAGCAAAGCTCGCATCACGATGCCGTGAGTGGCTGGACCGATGGACGGTGACACCGGATG
>Ga0136560_1000050_pt1 | contig 40385 bp, 8 predicted proteins | sample AntRauMeHopE1497_FD_104925 | JGI IMG/M metagenome (GOLD analysis project Ga0136560, IMG submission 104925) | Saline lake microbial communities from Rauer Islands, Antarctica - Metagenome Hop E1 #497 | ecosystem: Environmental > Aquatic > Non-marine Saline and Alkaline > Saline | place... | reverse complement strand
TGGTCCGGCGCATCGCTTCCATGCTGCTCCCGAAGGAGGCTGCCTCGTTCGCTTGCGTGTCCCGCCGCGCGGCCATGGCTGTTCCACCCGGTTCGGGACTTTCGGCTGCCCCGGGACCGGCTCAGTCTCGACGCTATTTTCGGCCTGGAGCCGGCGACCACCGAGCGAAGGAACCGCCCGTCGAGGCCGCTCATCGATCGGCACAGCAAGGCGCACGCGGCCGGCCGCCCGAACAAGGACCCGGGATCGGATCCAGACGTGGAGGCGGGCGACGGGCTTCGGGTGCCGGAGCACGCCGCGCAGCACCGCAGCAACGCCGGCGGAAAGGGCGGCCGCGCAGCGCTCGTCGACCTCGGCGGGGGACTCGCCGACAACAGGCGGGCGGCGATCGCCATGACAGCGGGTTGGCGGCACGATGCGGCGCGGCGGGCGGCCGTCCACGCCCACGCGCTCCGCCGAGCCTACGTGGCGCTCGACGTGCGCCGCATCTGGCAAATCGCGCCTCTCGGTCCGGAGACGGAGCATGCCTTGCGGGAGAGCGGGTGATGCCGGGCATGGTTCGCCATGGCTCGCTGGTGGTCGGAGCGCGCGTGGGTGGCCGCGGCGCCGGCCGTCGCGGCCGCGTGCCTCTCGGGCATCGCGATGCTCGCGAGCGGCCGCGGCGGCGCGCTGCCGATGCTCCTCGCCGTGTGGCTCCCCGCAGCCCACGCCGCATGCCTGGCGGCGGGGTCTGTGCTCTGGGGTGTCGTCGCCGCCGCCGGGTCGCTTTCGTGCGGCCGGAGGCCCCGCCCTGCGGCACGTACTGGCGGGCCACGGGGCGGGCGAGGAACCCTTGGGCGAGCTGGGACGACGACCCCGCCGTCGGGTCGTGCCGGCACTGCACCCACCCGCACGAGGACGCCGGGCGGCGCTTCCCCTGCGGTGCCTGCGCCTCAGGCGTCGCGACCGTTGCGTCGTGCGGCGCGGCCGGATTTGGGGCCGAGCACGACCCCGGGGCGCTTGCCGAGTTCCCGGTGCTCACGTACGGCCCAAACGGCCGCGGCCCGAGTCAGCGCGTCCGCCCAGGCAGCCGGGCTCGGAGGCAAGGCTGAGGGGCGCTTCCCAGAGCTGCCGTGGCTGGAGGCGGCAGCGCCCCTTGCCTTGCTCCTTGCGCTCGCAGGCACCGGCCTGGGGTGCTGCCGGCTGCGCTACACCGCCGGGCTGGACAGCTTCCGTGACGGTGACTCGTGCTCGGACCTGGTCCGGCCGGGCGTGGCGGCGGGCGCCGTCGTCGGCGCCGCGTGCGCTGTGGCGGTCCTAGTCTGGGCCGGTGCGGCGGACGTCGGAGGCGCGGGCTCGGCACTGCTCGGGACCGCCGTGGCGCTTGGAGCCCTCTCGGCCGTGTGTGCGGCGCGCTGCCTCCAGCTGGCCAGCGGCGACACCAGTGTGGCGTGCTGGGCGGCACGGCCGCTGCTCGTGTGCACGGCGGCGCTGTGCTATGGGGGACGGTCGCTGGCGTGGAGTGTCGGCTTCGCGTGCTCGGGCTGGGGCCTGCTCATGGCGGCCTTTGTGGCCGCTGCGCTCTGGCCTGCCATCGTGCTGGACGCGGGGGACCGAGCGGCGCTTCCTGCGGCGGTGCTTCCCATCGTTGTCGGCCTCGGCGTCGCCTCGGTGTTTGCCGCTGGCGGTGCCCTGGCTGGGAAGCGCCGGAAGGCTGGCAGTCGCTGACAACAGCGGCCCCAGGCTCGGGATGCAGCCGGCCCGGGCCTCCGTCGAGGCCTGGCGTCTATTCGCCCCTCGATCCTGTGAGCGTTGCCTTCTTTGACCTTCGAGGGAGGGTCGTGAGGACGGTTCGGGTCTGACAACTCGGGCTGCCTCAGCACGCTGGGCCGGCCGGGCATGCCGCTCGTTGTTGCGTGTGCCGCTGCTGAGGCAGCAGTGACAGCGGCGGGGGCGGCAGGGCCGCGCCCGTGTGCTTTGCATTCGGCCTGGAACCCGTGCTGTGAGTTGTGCTCCTGTTGCGCCCGCCTCGCGCCGTTGCCCGAAGCCGTGGCCGTCTCGTTCCCCATGTTCTGGTCACGGATCGGTGCCTTGCCCCGCCGCAGCACCGCACGGCACTGGTGCAGCCGCACCCACCTCGACTGCCACCCCTGAGGATCGCCGATGCGGCTGGTAGGCCGCTCGCGGGAGAAAGCCTGCTCCGCGGTCTTTGTGATAGTCAAATAGAATGATGGAAAGCCTGCTCCGTGGACTTTGTGATAGTCAAATAGAATGATGGGGTCAACGGTCAGGTCCGGCAGGTCCAGGAAACCCGCTCAGCACACGTTTGTCCGGCCCGATGGCTGCTCGCGGCAAGGATTCGGCTTCGGCGCCCCGCCCAGAGGTGCACATCGAGGTCATGACCGAAGCCCGGTTCGCTGGCGCGGCGGCGACGCAGAACGAGTTTCTCGGCGCGCGAAAGGCGTTGTGCGGCATCTTGTCGTACCGCTGCTGCCCATCCAGCGCGCTCAGGTTCGGGGAGCAATGCATCGATTAACCGGAGAAGCTCCTTGTGAGCGCAGTGGCCGTACGGGAGGTTGAAGACCGAGTCGTTGGGCTTGCCATTATGGCGGAGCACGGAATGCCACGATCGTGGGACGAGAGGCAGATGCACACGCTTCGCCCCGGCGAGTGCTACCTGCATATGCTGTGTGTGTTATCGGAGGCGCGGGGCAAGGGTGTCGGTTCCGTGCTGCTTCGGTGGTGCGAGGCAACCGCTGTGGCTCGGGGCGCGGAGTTCCTCTCGCTTGGCGTCGTGGCCGGGAACCCCGCGCAGCGCCTGTACGAGCGAAAAGGATTCGAGGTTATGCACAGCAGCGGATGCTGCGGCAACCTGGTGATGTGCTTCTTCCTTGGGCTGCCCCACTGCCGCTGCGGCGTCGTCAGCATGGAGAAGGTATTCGAGAGCGGTGGGACCGACATGACAGCATGAGCGGGTGCGAACAGTCGCGCGAGCGGCAAGAGAGCAGCCGCCCGGTGGCTGTTGCCGGCGGGTCCGCAGGCACGAGATTAGCACTCGGAGCCGGCGGGGCGCCGGCGACCGTTTGTGTTCGGAATTGCCGGTGCAGGACCGATGGAGCTCGAAGCAGCGGTGACTGCCAGACTCCAGAAGGTGGGGCGGTGTTGGCAGCAGGCAGCGCCGCTCGACGGTCAGTGGGTGCAGGTGACGGCGGTCCGAGCTGCGGCATCCCCAAGTGAGCTGCGCTTGAGTGGATGGCTCGATCGCTGACGTTCCGTGGCTGCATTGAGCAGATGCTGGCGGGGCACGGGCCAGGCGCGAGCGCGGCATCCGGTGAGGACCCCCAGACCTGCGGGCGTGAATCGCAACGGCAGCGATGCAGCTTGGGTGTGTGGACGGACGGTCACCATTCGTTCGTTCAGTCGTCAGGTCATCACTCAGTTCATTGCTTGTCCCTGGGGCGGCCGAGCCCTCGCCTCGTGGCTGTTGCTGACGAGGCAGAGTGTGGACGCGGACGCATGCATGTCGGTAGCAAACGCCGCGGCGCCCCTTGAAAGGCTCTCGCATCGGTGCTGGCAGCTTGGCACCAGGCCCGAGCGCTTCCTGTTGACCTCAAAAGAAGTCCGCCTGCGTCAATGGCACACGCAGCACACAACATCGCAGTGGCGTTAGTCCGTATTGCGCGGCCGGCGGCTGCTGAGCCGTCCCCCTCTTCATCAGGGCCATCGACACGAGGCAGTTGCGCAGCTTGTCTTACCATGAGGGTTGTCTTGATGTCTTCGGACACCGCCTTGACAAACTCATCCACGTCCTTGGTGGGATCGGAGCCGATCTTGAGCCTGGTCAATTTGAACGCGCCAGGAGCGGAGGTGTCCGCGTCGTTGTAGGCGCCTTCAAACTTTGTCATCATCGTCGACAGGTTGGAAGACAGATCTGTCACCATGACTCGCACGCCGTCTGCCTTGAGCCGTTTGAGCTGCTCGCGCGGGTCGTCACCGCCCGGATCGCCACGAGGATGGCTGAGGGGGAAACGGGACGGCAGTGATCAGGCGGAGAGTCAAGCTGCTGAGAATCAGTACGAGCAAACCTCGGCAACGGGTGGCAGGGCGCCGCAAGTTCACTTACCTGTCGCCCCAGGAGTGAAACTCGGACCCGTGGCAGGGGGCATCCAGGATCAGAATGAGGAACCTGGCCTTTGCCTGCCAGTCAAGGCGGAATGCTTGACGGAAGCAGCCGCAGATGTCCTCTGGGCCGTCGCCTCCACCACTTGCAGACTGAGCATTGACCTTGGCACACACTGCTGCGGTGTCCTCCGTGAAGTCGATGTGATCAATCTGATTCGGTGTGGTTCGCCCGGCCGAGTCGTAGTCCTGCGAGCGCGAGAGGCAAGGAAACACAAGCGAGCACACTTGAGCATGTGCGAAGCCGAAACAGTGCAGCATCGGGCACAAAAAGCGGGAACCTGTCAAGCCGGGCCCGCCGGAACAACGTCGATCGTGTGCTCAAGGCGTGGGCAGCTTTCTGGCAATGCGACTTACCTTGTACGAGATGAACGCGGTTCGAAGCCTGGTGGCCTTGGACTTCTTGGCGACAAAGCTTTTTACTTCGGCCGTGATGCGGGTGATGTGCTCCTTGCCCGAGGCAATCCATCTTCCCATGGAGCCAGTGGTGTCCATTGCGAACAAAATATCGATGCCCAGGCTTCCCCCGCCGCACTCCGCAGACCCCTCGCTTGTCTTGACGAACATTGACGTGTCACCGTCCAGCTCCTCGGCAAGGTTGGTGAACACGCCGCTGCGGCGCTCAAACGCATCGTCCATGGTCATGTCCGCGTTGCCGGCACGGACGGCGGCGGCTGCTTCCACCATGAGTGCCGCTTCCATGGCAGCGCCACCTCGGTCCTCTGCGACCCCACTTCCGCTCCCGGAACCGGACGCCCCGCCGGACCGACCTGATGCCCACGCCGTCAGCGCTCGGGGCATCATCGTCGGCTGATCGACGGCGACCCAGTGCTGGAAGGCCGCAGGAAGCCCAGACCCCGCTGTGCCGGTCCCAACACCGAGGGCAATGACATCGATGCCGCTGTCGCTTGCAGCCTGGAGGGTGAAGGGGAGTCGGCTGGGGCGGGAGGAGTACCCGTCAGTGAAGAGGAAGAGCTTGGAAGGTCCGCGTGCGGCAGAGGCTCGCATCAGCCCGGTGGCCACAGCGATCGCGTCGGCATCAAACGACCCAGCTTCCGAGAAGCTCATCTTGGGCTGGCAGGCCAGTAGAAGTCGATAGACGGCCCTGGCATCGAGGGGGATACCGTCCGGCTTGATCAGCTCCACGGTGTCACCGAAGGCGAGGATGGTGGTGCTGGCGTCAAGCCCGACGCTCTTCACGGCGGCGAGGAAGGCGAAGACAGCGTACGCGCTCATGCGCGCGGCGCCGCCCATCATCGAGGCGGAGCGGTCGAAGGCGACGCAGATCTTGTACTCCCGCTTGGGGCCGGCGAGGGGCCGCTGGTAGATCTTCTTGTAGGAGCCGTTGGTGAGGAGGAAGCGGATGAGGCCGCGCATGCTGAGGCTGGAGCCGCGGACGTCGGGCTTGCGCCTCGTGTAACGGTTCACGGTGAAGAGCGACTCAGCAAGGGCGTCGGCAAGCTGTGGCACCAGGCGAGGCCCACCCGTCCCTGTGTCCCGCGCCTCGAACGCAGACCATTCAGCAGAGGCGGCACGAATCTGCCTCTCCTCCCTGGAATCCTCGGGAGTGCTGCCCAGACGGCCGAGTCGCGTGAACTCTTCCGTGACCTCTTGCCTCCAGCGGAGCAGAGCGTCCTGGGCGTACTCCACGGGCGGCAGGGACACACCGGCCTTTGTGAGCTCGTCCAGCTTAGGGATGGGGGCATCAGTGCGGGCAAAGTCGAATGCTCGCGGGGCCGCGATGCCGCTGTCTGGGTCGTCCCTGATGACTACAGGCAGCGGGGCGCGCATTCCGGGAGGAGCAGCCGAGGGAGCGACCACGCCGGCTGCTGCACCCGGGTCCTCGTCCAGGCCTGCCAAGTCGTCAAAGTCAAGACCGGACGCGGGAGCCCGGTGACCGGACGACGCCGATGCTGCAGCAGCAGCCTCGCGGGGCCGCACTTGGCGACGAGCTGGCCCGCTGGCGGTTGTAGCGGGGGCATCGTCGATCGGGTCACGCCTCGCGGTCTGCAGCCTCGCGACATAGCTGCTGCCCGCTAGCGGGTCAGCGTCCCGCCTAGCGCCCATTGCAGCCGAGGCTGCCGCCGCTCCCGAGCTGCTGACCTTGGGCGCGGGAGGCTCGCTCCGTTCGGCCTCGGCGGCATCCTTGACCATGAGGCCGATCTGAGCGCCAACGAGGGTGCAGACGCTCGGAACCATGTCCCGCTCCTTCCCCGGCTCAATGATAGCGATGGACCGGTTCTCCCTGGCCTTGCCGGTGATGCCGCCGGTGAGGAAGTTCATCCCCTCCATGATCTGGTCGCGGTTCTTTTCCGCGAAGCGCTCCATCAGACCGAGGAAACACATGCGAACCTTGCCACGGAGGCTCTCCTGCGCCTCCATGAGCAGAGCCTCGTACTTGACGCGCTCCTCCCCGCCAGTCTCCACAAAACCGTCGGACATGATGATGATAGACCGGGAGACCACCACACCGGCAGGGAGGGGCCGTGAGCGGTAGAAGCCGTGCTGCACTGCCGCCTGGACGCCGGAGCGCAGGTGCGTCCCCTCATCAAACGTAAGCGCCTCCACCACGAACTCGCCGCGGAGCGACGAGAGCGGGTCGTCGATCTGCTTGAGCCGGCGCTGGCTCTTGCCGAATCGGATGACGCTGAAGTCGACTTCCAGGCGTCGGAACACCTCCATGAGGAGGGTCAGAGTGATCCGGACCTGTCGGCCGGCGGCGCCGTCCATGGAGCCCGAGTTGTCGACGAGGAGGCAGAACTCGAAGACACGGCGGCGGCCGGAGGCTGGGAGGCGCATCATTCGAGTGCGGAGGTCCGCAAGGAGCTGGCTGCGCACGCGCAGGAACGCAGGAAGGCGTGTCAGGAGGCCATACGAAGTCTTATCGAGCTTGGCCCCGGGTCTGAGGCCGAGGCGTGACCACTCGACGTCAGGACGCATCGTGGCAGTCGCATCCCCAGCGCTTGACTTGAGCTTGCGCATAAAGTCGTCGATCATCGAGGTCTTTGCGGTGGCATCTCTCATTGCGCGGCGCTCCTCCGCGGAGATATCTGCCTTGACTTCATAGACCACACCCTCAGAGTCATCAGCCGGGCTGCCGTCGGGGCGGTCGACCACCAGGTCCGGGCGGTCGCGCCGACCTTCGCTGCGAGCATTCCCGGTGGCGCCTGGGCCCACTGCTCGCATCGAACGTCCGGTAGCCTCATCGGTGTCGTCCCGAAGCTCCCGTTCGCGCATGCCGGCGCCATGCGCGCCTGCCCCGCTGCGCTTTGCTCCCAAGCGCAGCGACGCGTCGAGAAGGCCAAAGGGCGAGCGGACCTTGCCAAAGCTTCCGAATCTACTGAAGGTTCCAGAGAGCAGCGCTGGGTCGATGAAAACACTGCCTGCGCCTGCAACACTGGAGTGGTCCCTGCCTCCACTGTCCAGGTCATCCGCGAACTCGCTCAGCCCCCGTTCGCCCTCAATATCGAGGTGCTGCTCATATGCTTCGAAACCGTTGTTCGCCTCGTCCAGCCGGTCAAACGCGTCGTCATCCCCCGCCGGGCCAGAGTTGTGAGCACCGGTCGTGGCCAGGATGGTAAGTTCCGCGTCGTCGTCGTCGTCGTCGTCGTCGTACGCGTTGCCCAGGCCCGTTGTCCTTGCTGCTCGTGATGACGAGTCCGTGATCACGCTGAAGCTGTGATCGGCGCCCTGGCTCTTCCTTGCACCGTGAGCCGAAACACCAAGCTCGTCAAGCTCGCGGCGTAGCGCTTCTGGCAAGGTTTCGACGGGCACGGATGTGAGGGCCTGGGAGACGTCGCGAATGCGCTCATCAATCCAAGCCTCGACCGCTGCGTAAGGGGGCGTGTGACGGTCGTGCTTGCCGGCTCTCAGCCGTAAGACGTCTGCCCATCCGGACGCTGCTCCTGGCATCGTGATGGAGTGGGACGGTGCTCTGACGTGGGCCTTGAGCCCGTGCAGCAGCCTGAGCAGCTCCACCGAGGTCATCAACGCATGGTCGAGTCGCAGGGGCCACCTGTCCTCGAGCTCAGCCGCGGGGGCAGCCACGCTCGGAGGTTCAGCCGGAGCATCGCCGGCAGCCCCGTCGCCGACACATCCGGCGTCCCTGCAACTCCCATCACCGGGCCCATCAGCAGGCGCGGCGCCACGTCTGCTGCGAGAGGTCACCTCGTGAGCAGCCTGCAAGCGACGTCGCACGAGCTCCAGGACTGAAAGCCTCCGTTCGCCAGACTCACGTTCTGCGCGCGTGGTGCCACGCGGGGCGTCGCTGACGGGGGCGGCGCGCGCATCACTTGCACCGCCGTGCACAGACGGCAATGGTGGCGGTGATGCTGCGGGCTCGCTTGCTGCCGAGCCTGCCGAGTCCCCTGGCGCGCCAGCAGGACCGGCCGACGCGGCACTCTCCTCCCGTAGGCCAGACGCCACAACCTCAAGCCTGGCAGCCAAGGCTTGGGCAGTCGAAGGAATAGCTGCCGCGAGCCGATCAACTTCCATCAGGGCTGCTTCAAGAGCGGCTTCCCCGGCACCAGCCAGGAGGGAGACGAACCGAGCGTCACTTGCGGCCGACGCGCCGGAGAGCGCGCGTGCAACGGTAGTTCCGACGACACCGAGTCCCGGCTCAGCCACGAGCAGCGGGGATGAGACCCCCAGCACGCCGGCAGGGCGTTGGTAGTACCGGTCCGAGCGTGCTTCAGCGGATGAGACGTCGCTGCCGGTAGCAACATCCCAAGCTGGGTCAAGGTCGTCATGGAGTGTGACATTCCCATGGCAGCGCGCGATGGCCTCGAGCATCGCGACGGCTTCCAATGTCGCAAGGCTGAGGGCCCCTTCGAGTGGAAGGAAATGGCGCATTCCGAAGCTCTCGGGCGGAGCACGGTCGCGGGGCCTTGACGGGCCATGGCCACCAAGATGCAGAAGGCCGAACCGAAGCAGATTGCGGCGAGCGGCGTTCTGCGCAAGGGCGCAGCGGCGGAGCGAGAGCTTGGCGGCACGGGCACTGAGCTGGCGATCCGATTCTGCATCGCGCTCTGATGCTGCCTTGGCTTCAGAGTCGTCCACCTCGAACCTGCCACCAGCATCAGGGTCGGCTGCCGCCCCCCAGTCACCCGTTCGGTCGTCTGCGCCGTCATCACCGACCGCCTCTTCAGCGCAAGGAGCAGCCGGAGGGTGGAACCGAGCCCATGCTGCCCAGCCTGTCGGTGACGATTCTCGGGCGAGGGCGGCCCGTCGGGCGGATGCTCGATCTGGCGGCGTGGTGAGGTCAGCTGCTGTGTCGCTGAAAGCATCATCGTCCACGGGGTCGTCGCAGGCAGATGGGTCGTCGAGACTAGGCATGCCAGCGTGAGGGCCCGAATCTGCGGTGGTGCAGCGACGGACCAGGCTTTCGGACCTGGCAAGCGTCGCCACGGCGCTGGTCCAATGCGTCAGCACCACACGGCGCATCGGCAAAGCCGAATGGTCTCGGGCTTCCTCGAGTCGGTCAGTTAGGCGAAGGAGGCCGGAAGCCTCCATCAACGACGATGCAGCACTCAGCGCCCTGGCCATGTGACGGTCGCACGGCAGGCCGTTCCCGAGGAGCGCGCTGATCACAGACGCAGGTGCTCTCCACCAAGGCAAAAGCGGAACAATGCCAGGCGGCCCAGGCGGTGGAGGCGCCCGGGCAGCGGCGACGACCGCGCTGGGTGTGGTGCTGGCCTCTCCGAGACCTGAGAGGACGAGGGCCTCCGCAAGCTGGGCTGCCACATCATCGACGCGGCAGCCTGCCGGTGACAGCTCAGCTCCATTCATCGCAGACCTCGAGAGCACGGAGCTCAAACGCGCCACGATGGCAGCCCCAACTGTCACCGGCCTGCCCCGGTCTCCAGTCTCTGGACCAGCGCCTGCGCACGCTGCTGCAGCCTCAACACGCATGCCATGGGCTGGGCCGCTGGCGATGAGCCGCAAAGCCTCTTGCCGGAGGCGATTCTTGACAATCTTCTGCCGCTCGCCAGGCGCTGCAGCTTTGTCGGCTGGTTCAAGGCCGTCCTCATCCGAGGCGCAGGATTCAGCTGCTGCCGATGTGCTCACGGCTGCCCGGCGTGAAAGCACCGCCACCACGGCAGCATCTGCGACTGCCGATGCTTGCCACGAGGGTGAGGTGCCCGCACTGGCAATGTCAAGCGGCACCCGTGACAGCTCCACGCAAGCGCTTGCCAGCGCAGCGCTTCTCTCGATGATCTCTGCGTGACTCAGCCCGGCCCGGCCGCGAGGCGCTGACGCTGTAGCGAGGCAGTGGAGCAGAGAAACAACTCCAGGAACGAGCTCCGGACGTCCGACCGCCAGCTGCCAGCGCGACGACACCAGCGACGTGATCGTGCCAACCATCGCCTCCACTGCCGGCAGGCACTCAGCGGATGGTGCGTCGCAGAACTCGATGATGAAGTCGCAGATGGGCATCGGCTTGATGCCACCCGCGAGCCTTGCCAACGCGGCAGCATTATGAAGCGCCATCAGGGCCGGGTACATCCGGGCACCTCTGGCCTCCCAGTACCTGGGCTTGGTGGCCGCAGCTCCCATTCGCATAAGGCCCATGACGCAGGCCCGAAAGCGCACCTTGGCTGTCTGGAAGTTGGCCTCGAGCTCAGGCACTGAGATGCCAGCCGCATCGGCTCGCTCAGCTCGCTCGGCCGAGAACGAGGCTTCGATCAGAGTCTCCACCAGACCAAATGTTGCAGAAGCAACATCCAGTCTCTTCCGCGCCGGGTCCCGAGAGATCTTATTGGCTTCAAACAACGCTGTCAGGACCTCCACCGATGTGCGCTCATCGATTCCGTACCGCTCGAATAGCGCAGGAATACTTGAGCATTCCGAAAAGGCAGCTGAGGCCGCAAGCGAAGGGCTTCGTCGCCCCTTGGCGAACCGGTCAGCGGAGGCGATCGCTTGCCAGAGGAAGTCGTCGTCGAACAGGGGGCCGATGGCGTCACGCACGGACTGGCCCGCGATGGCGTCAAGAATGAAGTGCGAGATGTGCAGGGTGTCTTCGCAAAGGACGCGGAACTTGGCTTGCTCAGTCAGCATGCTCTCGTTGACTCGCAGGATTCTGCGTGGGCCTTCTGGGCCACGGATCAGCGGCTTTTCCCGTGCAAGGACGGCACCAAGGGCCTCAGCGACGACCCACATGGTCGAGTATCGGAGCCCAAGCACGAGGCTGTGCGTTGCTGTCGAGGTCGTGACAACTTCACAGCACGCAGCCAGCAATTCACGGCATGCAGCTGACACATGAGACTCGCGGCCTGACACCGCGCCGGTCAGAACACGGGTGCACCGGACAAAGTCGTCGGCAAGACCCCGTTGATCTGCCTCGACCATGTGCGCGGCCAAAGGACTGCTTCTTGCTGCCGCCAGGCTCGCAATGTGGCCAGATCGAAGGACGAGCTCGACAAGGACGGGCATACGCTCTCGAGACCCAGCGAGGATCTGGTGCATTGCGTCATCAATGTCTGCCTGGGTGACGGAAAGGGCGGCTTCGCGCGCCAGTTCCCGCTCTGGGCTGCCACGTGTGGAAGTGCCGGGCCCTGGTGACGCCGGCTCAGCACCTGCCACGTCTGGCGCTGCAGGAGCACTGGCAGGGAACGACGAGGGACGCACAGCGCTGAGGGGCGACCCCACCCTAGCAGGAACAGCGACGGCAGACCTGACTGCATGGACGGCAAGCAGAACTGGCACAGCCGCCAGAGCCGAGGCGGGAAGGCTGAAGCTGGCAAGCCGCACTTCTTCTGGCGTCGAAGCCATTGCTGATCGCGCGGCCCTTGGGCCTCGCCCCTCGATGCAACCGCAAATCACATCGACGATCGGACGGGCCTGTGCTGTGAACATGACCTGCCGCTCCGCGTCGTGAAGTTGAGCCTCCGAGGGAGCGCCGTCGGCGAGTTTGGTCCTTGCTGCCCATGCCTCGAAATCAAAGGCGTGGGCAGCTGGCTGCGTGGCAAGGAGGATGCGAATGGCTCGAGACAGGCCCGTTGCCGCGAGCGAGGCCGACCCGTGGTCCGCAGCCTGAGAAGCCAGGAGGTCAAAGACTGCGCCCAGAGCCTCGCTTGCCTCCGTCTTCGCGGGCAAGATCGTGGTGAGCAATACATTCGCGTCGGCATGGCCAGGGGCCGCGGCGTGGGCTGATCCCTGGCGGAGAAGCTGCATGGCACGTCGCATCGTTGCTCGGCCAGCCTCGCTTAATGTGTAATCACCTTCGGTCTGGCCTTCAAGAAGCAGCTGCAAGGAAGCTTGAGCGACCGGGTATACCTCTCCGTCACTGGCAAGAAGCGGGAGCACGGGGGCAAAAAGCGACGAACCCTGACTGGCTTGGTCGGGTGAGGTGGCCCCAAGCACCAAAAGGTCTACGGCGCGGGACATGGCCTCAAAGGCCCTATCATTCGGAGTGCCAGCGCTGAATGACGCGTCGGCAAGACATCCAGAGAGACGGGCACCACCTGTTGGGTTCCCGAGCGAAGCAGCGGCTCTGTCAAGGAGTGATGAGGTCAGACGCCCGCGAGAAGCTTCGTCCACTGCCTCGACGATACCTAGGCGGTCACTTGGAGCAGTGACTGCGCATGCTGTTGCCGCTAGGGCCACAACATCGCAGGTCGCCCGTGCAAGGACGCTGCTTGCAGTGCCTGAAGCAACAGCGATGGACGTATTGATGAGCTCAGCTGGCCCGGTACCTGCTGCTTGGATCAACGCGATGGCAAACTGCTCTGCCTGCCCGGCCGGCGGAAGGCTGGGCCACTCGGTTGATGAGGCTGGGAGCCGAGGAAGCGGCACGCCTGGGCTCAAGCCAGGACCACGGCGGCCGATCACGAAGATGGTTTTGGGAGAGTCGTGTCGGAAGAATGTAGCCCCGCTTTTCAAGGCCGTATGGCTTCCAGCGGGGAAATCCGGCAACGCACTGTCTGCAGCCCCAGGGGGTGGCGAGTCAGCGTCTCGCGGATCCTCGTCGACTCCGGGAGCATGGCCATGCCGTTCGGAGGCTGTAGATTCCTCACCGAGGAGCGCCTGAGTCGATGTGCGGCTCTGCGGCTGAGGCTGTGCAACGCGAGCCTCAACTTCGACGGCGAAAACACCTCTGAGCGCAGGAGCGACTCTCAGGTGCAGCTCGGGCCGGACCGATCCCCCGAGAGGCACCATGAGCGGCGAGACATCCGTCACCCGGGTGCCAAAGTCAGCGTACGTCACCACTCGCGAGGTCAGCGCCGCTGCTTCGCGGACAGAAAGCGAGGTCACGCGAACCCGATCGATGCGATGGCGAGCGGTCTGCGCACCACGTTCAATCGTCGCCCATTGGTCTGGTGCCGACGCCTTAATCTGCAGCACCACAGGCGCAGGCCGGGCTCCAGCTGTGCCCTTGTCGGCTTGACTCTGGCTCAGAACGTGCACTCCTGGCACGGTGAAGTTCGGTGCCAGGACGTCAAGTTCAAGGTCTGTGTAGAGCACAGGCTGGCTTGTGAGGTCTGTATGAAGACGGACACGCGCCACAGTCCGCCCGGCGGAATCTGGCGCGACCCCGATGGGAATGAGGACACGGCCATCATTTCCCTTGCCCCTGGCCTCAACCACGAAGGATCCGGAGGGCACACACACGGCAGGATTGTCGCACTCGACACGGATGACGTTGAAGGCCATGCGGCCTGCATTCCTGACCAACACGCGAACAGTCTCAAGCACAGGGATGCCTAGCTCAGAGGTCATGCGGAGCCACTCATCCGAGGTCGGATCGCACTCTCGCGCAGCCGCACGATCCGCGGTATCCAGGATGACAGATGCGTACGTGTGAGGATCCACCATGGGGCGAGCGGGCCCGCACTCGACCGAGAACGACGCTGTCACCTCGCGGGGTTTGTCTCCGGCGTTGGCGGTACCGGCCGCCGACGATGAAACCACAAGGACCAACTGCTTCGCCACGGTGCCAGTCATTGCGGTCTCTGCCCTTGGGAGCCCAACGCGCAGATCAACGAACTTGCCGGGGTCAAGGCTGCAGGATTCGGGCGTCACGGATGCACCGGGCACTTTCAAAGCGCCGTACCTCAGCGCAGCATGACGAACGATGCCGTGAACGTGGCAAGGGACCTGGCCGGTGTTCGTCAATCGGCAGGCGAACGAAAAATCGCGACCCTTTTGAGCCCACCCGACCGACACCGACCTGCTCAGATTCATGGCCTCGCCGCGAAAGGCCAAAGACACTTCAGGGCGGACAACTTCGGCCCGAAAAGGGACCACCATGCTGTCCAGTGACCCAAGGTACAGCCTGAGCTCTCCCTCGATGAGTCCTGGCTGATGTCCGGCGACAAGCTTCAGGCCGATCGGGGTGGTGGTATGCGGCGGAAGCACCCACTGGAACGCTCCGTCCTTGTGCGGCCCGGTGAGGTCTCGCTCAGCGCCTTCCATCCCAACTCGGACAATTTTGCTGTTGGAGACCACTGGGTCTGCCTTAAGCACCAACGAGGCACCAGTGCAGTTTCGGACGCTCAGTCCACCAGCTGCCTCGGCTCCTGAAGCGATAGCTCCGAGGTCGAAAGACGTATGGCTGACGCGCACGTCCATTCTGTGCACCACCGATCGAACTGTCACGCTGACCGGCTGCATGCGCGAACCCCTCCCGACTTCCAGTCGCAGCTCGCGCTCAAAGCTCCCCGCTGAAGCCGTGGCGCAGCTGAACTTGACTGTTTGCCTGCTACGGACCCCGATGACGGCAAACGGGGCCGAGCACCCGAATGGGTTGCCGGTGGGACGCAGGCCGCCAGCGAGCGACGCAGAAGCTGCCCCATGGCTGATGGCTGAGCTTTGGCTCACAGGGGCAAGGGCGCCAGTCACTGCATCCACGAATCGCACCTGAAGTGGGGTGGAGCTGTTGTTGACGAGGTGGAGCTCCCGCCCCTCCTGGGCGCGGCCAACGGCGTTGGCAGGAATGATGACCTCAAGTGAGCGGCGCGAGCAGCGAGCTGTGCCGGTTTCGGGGTCGTCCGCAAGGAACAGGGCGTCGGTGCCCGAGTCAGCAGCCTCGGAAAATGCGCGCTTCGCGGTTCCGTGATCGACATGGATGCTCAGCGGCGACATCAAGCGCGCCGCATCGGCCAGCCTTGACAAACGAGCGAGCCTGCAGTTAAGCTCAAGTCCAGCAACCTGCACGACTGACTTGGAGAGCTCAGCAGCACAATCGACGAGCGATGTACCATCTGCAGTCACTTTGAAGGACTGCGCTAGCGCCGTGATCGAGCCGGCATCGGCGCTAGCGAGCATGGCGAGCCTTTCCCCGGCTGTGGTCATGTCGGTTTCGGAGAGGGTTCGGCCGACCTGAAGCCTTGCATCATGAGCGGTGATGAGCATCCCAAGGCTGACGCATTTCGACGCCTCGGACGCAATGGCGTGCCATGATTGCTCCGCGTGATCGAATGCCTCGGCCAGTCCCTCGACAGTGTGGCTGAAAGCGCCGCTGTCGATGGTTATGGTTGAATGGGGACTCTCGGCGGTGAGCAGCGGCAGCCTGTCGAGGAACTGTGATGGCCACTGACCGTTGTCCTGCACGAACTGGGTCAGCGGACCGCTGACCGTCATCGCGAGCTTGGCACCGTTTGCCGTCAAGAACCCAAGCAGGGAAGACAGGCTTCCCTCTAGCTGAGCAGGCGAGAACTCGCGCCTCACGTCAGCGGACGGCACGCCAAGGCTTCCAGTTCCAGCCGACGCGGTGTGCCCCAGAGCGCGGCCAAGGACACCTTGTAGGTCGTCCGTCACTCGCTGCAGCATCGTCACGGATTGAAGTGGCCCCCAGCGCTCGATTCGGTCGCGAGCCGATGACACGAGGCGGCGTGCCTCCTCTGGTGCGTCCCCAAGCGTGGGACGTGATCGGTGGCGGCGGCGGCCGGAGCTGTGCCGCGATCCACGCCCGCTCGGGGCGAGGCTGGTGACATACGAGCCACGCCGCAATGTCTCAGCATTGGCCCGGTCAATGATCTGATAGCTCTCCGGCTCTTTAGGGACAGTGCAGCTCGAACTGCGGGCGATGCGACCGAGACTGTCCGACGCGTGAGTCAGGGACTCTTGGCACTCAGCGACGAGGCGATGCGCCACGTTATCACGGTCGTGTGAAGCCAGGCTGTCGAGCTCCCGCCAAGTCTCGTCATCAGGCCTGACTTGGTTGGTCGTTACGAAACCGGTGGCTTGGACGCTCAGGCTGAGACGCCAGCCACCCGCGCCTCCGACGCCCTCTGGGCTAAAGCTGACTTCCTGCCGAACCTGTGATCGACGTTCCACGGAATCTGAGATGGACCCGCTGAGGTTCACGGTCACTCCCTCAGGCGAAGCTTCTGCACGGGCCCCGTCAGCAGTGTGCAGCCGGACGAGTGCATTGACCTCAGTGGTTTGCCATTCGGCATCAAGGTGCAGGGAAATGGCCGGGGGACTTGTCCAGTGCCATGTCCTCGGAGACGCTCCCGAGGCTCGCGTGGGAGCCCTGACGAGATTCCTGAAGCCTCCCGTTGCTTTGACGGGCCACTTGCTGCCGCCGGCAGCGAGGGTGGCGCCAGTAAAGCACATGCTTGGAGACAAGCCTGGCCCACCCGATGTCAAACCCCCGGATCTGGCACTGTCTGGAATTTCTGCACGAGCCGATGCCGACCCGGCAGGCAAACCCCCGGATCTGGCACTGTCTGGAATTTCTGCACCAGCCGATGCTGACCCGGCAGGCTCGGGCAGGTCATCGAGGGCGCGTAGCCCAAGGACTTGAATCTTCACAACTGAGGCCACGCGCACGCTCACCATTGACGGCCGGGTGAGAACGTGGCATTCGGCTCTTCTGTTGATCGCCTCGAGTTTCGAAGACAGAGAGCGTGCATGCTCGGAAAGCACTGAAGCAGTGATGCCCGCATTTCCGGCGATGACCGGTGAGCATGCAACCACAGCTGCAAGCTGGTGCAGCGCATGCTTGGCGGTGTTGCAGAAGGCTTCTGCCTCGTCCAAGGATCGCTCGTACTCACTGCATCGTGCTCTGTATGCAGACTCCTCATCGTGGAGGGCAGATTGATCAGCGGCGGAGTCACCAGTAATGCCTAACGTCCTGCCGACCCATTGCAGCATTCCTCCGATGAGTGACGTGCTAGCGGCCGGCTTCGACCGTCTCTCACTTCGGGCGCTGGCAGCAGTGCGCCGTGACAAAGCGGCTTCTGCGCGCCGGAAGAGCTCCGTTAGCATCGACTCGGTCTTGATCCGTCGCAGCTTTAAGAGCTCATCAACGCGCGACCTCAACGTCCTGCAGATTCGCGAGTAGCTCTGGCTCTGGTCCAGCAGCGCCGACAGAGTTGAAGCGTATGCGTCGAGCAGTCGTGTCCGGGCCTGAGCGGTGTCACCAGCGCGGGCAGCCTCAATGTCAGCGGAAAGGCCGTCTGTGATGGCAAGCACCCTGCATGTGAGATCAGGCAGGCTAGTGCCGTCGTGAGCAAACGCAGAGCCTGCAGCAATATCGAGTCGCGCAGCCGGCCGGTCTGCCACCAGATCTGCCTCTGCCAGCTCAGCGCAACCGAAGCCAAGGTCCGCGATTGCACAGGTTGGCAGCAAGACATCACAGACCGCGGAGCAGTGCTGGCTCGCTCGGGTGAGCACCTGGCTGATGCTTGTCTCGCCAGCAACGAGTCCCAGGGCACCCGTGCCATCGAGGCTCGCGTCTCGGTGGGCGTGTGCGAGGGTGGCGCCGAACCCGCCGACCAGGTGGGCGGCAAACACGCTGGGTGCGCTGGCCTCAGCAGTGAGCCTGGATGAGATCGGGATTCCACGGGCAGACAGAGAAGCGAGGAAGCCATGGAGGTCTGAAAGCTGCGATATTGTGGCCTGCGCATAGCACAGCCTGCCCGCCTCACCGGGCTCCACGGCAGCGTCTGCCGCCGGGACCGCAGCACCGTCGACGAACGATGCCGCTTCGCTGGCCGCCGCGCCAAGGGCCGCCCGGAGAATTTCGTTGTGAAGGCAAGCGTGGGCAGCGAGCAGACCGGCCGTGGCTCTGCTGGCACCAGGCCGCGTGACTGACAGAAAGCCAACCAAGCGGCGCACAGAATGGTGGAGCTTGCCGAGAATGTCGTCCTCATTCACAGCCTTGGCAAGGCGCGCCTGCAGCCATTGTGGCTGGACCCCGAGCCCCTCAGCACTCGACTCAGCTCTATCGCGCCCCCGCTGTCGGGGGTGTAGCCTGGATTCCACAAGCGCAGCGCCTGCGCCAGCGGAGGATGCCGTGATCTGTCGCCCGAACAAAAGCGACGCAGCATGTGTCTGCGCCTGGCGGACGATGTCGGACACTGGGACTCGGAGGGAGGTAAGAAATCGCAGCGCCGCCCATGCTGCATAGAGGGCTGACTCTTCCTCAGGTGCAGGGGATGCACCCAAGACGTTGCGGGTGATCGAGGCCAGATGACGCTTGGTCACCCACAGGAAGTAAGACACTCTGGCGTACCCCCGCATGAGAAGCACCTCCAGAGCCTTAGCTTCAGCGAAGATGAGCCCGGCGTTGCTGATGTGGCTCGAACTCCGAAGGGTAGCAGGCTGGGACAAGGCTCGATGAGCGGAAGCAAGCCCACGCAGCGCAGACGCGCGCTCATGGTTGAGACTGCTGTCGTCGAGCGCTCCGACCCGGGCCAGGACATCCGACGGAACCTTGCCCCAAAGAGGGAGGTCGCAGTACCCTTGGGCTCCAGGGTCTGCAGATCCAAAGGCAGCCGACGATGGGGCCGATGGGTCCCGGACAGAGCGTTCGGCGTTCCGCATCTGCTTCGCCTCGACGGCGAGCAGAAGTACCGCCGCAGACTTGACGTGCTGAAGCAGCACCGCAACGTGACTGCTCCAGCAATGCGCCGAAGTGATCGACTCTGCGGCCTCGGTAAGCTGCGATGTCAGCTCGCCAACCCGAACGAGGCGCGCCGCGCGCATGTCCGAGGCAACCTCCGCCATGTTTGAGCTTCCGACGGTTTCCAAAACCGCTGAGACAAGCGAGGCCGTTGCGCAGACCCTGCGCATCGTCGGCTGGTCAATGATCGACGCCAACGGCTCGCCTGGCTCTGGTTTGCTCACAAGAACAGCGGTCGCCGCATCAGCCACGCGTGCTGCCACAGCAGATGTTAGCTGGGCGGTTGAGAGCACGCGCTCCAGAACGGATCGCAGTGGGTCATTGACTGCGAAGGCCTCGGACAGCAGCCGCCGGGAGCTCAGAGCTAACCGCTGAACATGTTCCATGCGTCCCTTGAGGCTTTCCATGCAATCGGCAAAGTGGCCGCTGGCAACAGCCATGTCGTCTGATGCGCGCCGTTGTGCGCTGTCTTCCAGCGCATGCCCATCCCAGAGGCCGCTGGTGAGACGCACAAGGGTTTGAACTAGCACGTATGGCTCTGTGGCCACAGCATCGTCAAGCTCGCGTAACAGGCTTGACCCAGGCGCGCTGCCCTCTCCAGTGCCGCCGTTCGTTTCAGGTTCCGTACCACCACGGGAGCCTGCCCGAGGATGCTCCGACGCAGGCGAAGCCCGCGCTGGACGTTCCAGCGGTTCGATGCAGCGCCCCTGAAGATTAGCGACCACCACGCTGAGTGAAGCATCCAGCGCCTTCGTCACCGACCCAACACTGTCGAGAGACGCCGTCACGACGTGTCGACGGAATCTCATCATTCTGGCCCGGTGCTCATTGCGAGCAGATTCGAGCTCTCGCTTCGCACCAGTCAGGGCGGAACTCGCCGCAGTGGCGCCGACGCTGCTCCCCGACTCGGCCATGACCTGACGCAGGTCAATGCAATCGCGCTCCAGCTTTTCGAGCTCGCTATTGGCCCGGTCCGCGTCCTCGAAGTGACCCATGCCCATCGCGATTGCACGTTCGCCCTCAATGCGGGAAATGTCAGCCTCGAGCCTCGAGAGCTGCGCCCGGTCAGCCGCAAGCGACGCTTCAAGATCCCTGGTGGCCTCGGCTTCGGAGTCGGCCACCAGATCGACCGTTTGCTGCAGCTCTGTGACGCGGGCGCTGAGGGATGACATGCCACGGAGAAGCGGGCTCAGGTCATGGTCTGACCCTGACGGCTCGACCACTCCACATGCCATGACAACGCACGCGGCAAGGTCGCGCTCCGCGCAGCGCATGCTCAGGTCGTCCGGGCCCTCGTCGGCGTTTTCTGCAAGCAAGGCGAGCGATTGGCGTTGGTCGCGGTGACACAGCGGTGACTTAGCTCCCGCGAGCCGCGATTCGACAGCTCTGCTTGAGGTGCGCGTCCCAAGCGAGTCCCGGCCTTCACCGGTGACATCCCCATTGCCGTAGACATTGGCAAGCAGGCTGTGAGAGAAGGAGGTTACCGCCATTGCCTCCAGCGCCTCCCTCATGGGGGCTTCGAGCACGCTGAAGAGCATCTGACCCGTCCTGGCCAGCAGAATCGAAAGCCCTAGCTGCAGCTCTGGCATCGAGGGGAGCGACATGCCAGACCGCCGAAAATGGACCGCGAAAGGTCCCTCATCAGCGAGCGACCGGAAGATGTGATTGACGTCTTCCAGCGCGTAACGGGCGACGGCTGCCACACGGCGCTTGCCGGCCGGCACAACGGGCAGGCCATGACTGAATGATGCCGCAGCAAAGCCTCCAGAGAACACCTTGCTGACAACACCGAAGGTGTCCTCCGCGCCCGAGACGACCACGAGAGCATCTGGCAGAGGAACCGAAGATTCAGCGATCGGCCGGGCAAGAATGCGCTTCGTGGCCCATTCCTGGAGGCGGCGGGCGAACGCAGCGGCGGGCATGCTCGAGTCAGCACTGACCACATCCGGGGCAACGACGACGAGGACATCAGCGGCGGAGATGGTTTCTGTTATCGCCACTGGGAGGTCGTGGCTGCTGCTTTGGCCGCGTGTCAGCGGGTCATGGGCTTCGGCGCCCGCATCTGCGGAGCCAACGCCAGGATGCGAGCCCGACTGCCAGTTCAATGCCTCGACGTAGACTCGGTTGGCAGACTGGGCACGGCTTGCCCGCACACCGGCAGCGGATGCCAGTAAATGAAGGTCGGCGACTGGAACCGATACCTCAGCACCCGAAGAACGGCTGAGCAGTTTGCCCAGCGGCAAGCACGTTGACTGTAAGCTGTCGGCGTCAGTTGCGCCTGTGCGACGATCAGGAGCGGCACCAGCAGGCTGGCTGCGGGACGGCCGAGCAGCCGCAAGCTCCTCGGTGCGGAGGTCACCGAGCACGCCGCTGAGGTGCAGCTGACGGGCAGAGAGCAAGGCCCTCTCGATACGGGGCATCAACGCCACGACATGGTCGGCACGACCGGAGCGCTCGGCTTCGGGAAAGTCGCGCACCAGCTCAAAGTCTGCAAACGACAAGCCGGCAAAGTACGCGCGAAGCTGGCCCAGCGCTCCACGGATATCGAGTGTCGGCTCGCTGCCAGTCTCAGCGTCCGTGATGGCTTCAAGGAGCCCAAAGGCCACGGCGCTGGCCTCCGATGCCAGGGCGTCGGCAGACGATTGGGCAAGCACCGCACCTAGCTCCGCGTTGGACTTTTCGACGGCCAAAAGGCCCAGGGTTTTACCACCGCCAGAGTCTCGGGCAAGCTTGTGCAACGCAGAGCGCAAGGTCTCAGCAGCATGTCCCGGTGTCTCGGGCAGGGATGCCCGAGGCGATGCCATGCCGGCAGTGACGATCGCCCACACGGCCTCACGGCCGTGGCCAGCCATGCTCGGCAGGCAGCTGATTGCCCACGCCTCTGGTGAGAGCTGTGGGACTTCTTCCAGGGCTGAACGCCGAAGCTTGGACACAGCTGGAGAGCTGCGCTCCGATGCCAGCTCCTGAAGGCGAGCAACCGCGGCTTCCCCGGTCCGCACGAACGTTTCCATGCGCGACCGGTCCTTAGCTGCCAACAAGTGACGAAGCTCCTCGGCAGGAGCGCTCCGGGCAGATGCCATCAAGGCAGCCATCGCAATGTCACACCGATCCAGTCGTGCACGCGCCGCCATGATGACCGTATCGAGCTGGAACAACACACGCTTGGAGCCGGGGATGCCGGCAGCCTGCTGGCGTAGGCGTTGGAGCTGCTCCACGAGCCGAGCAAAGTCCGGCCGAGCAGCATCTGACTGGGCCATAGCATCACGCGTGGCAGCCGGCAGCGTGATCACCTCGCTGGCATCGCTCTGAGCGACCTCCGAGCTGACCTGGACCGCGGCTCGCAGCGCTCGCCCGAAAGCTTCCAGCAGCTGAGAAGGCAGAACCTCCTCCCTTGCGAAGTGATGGCGGAGCTCGTGCGGGGCAAGAGCCTGCAGAAGGACAGCTAGCTGCGACGCCGAAGTGTCGAGCTTGGCACAAACAGCATCGACCTCATCTTCGGTAGAAACTGCGCCTGCCCCCATCACGGTCCCAAGCAGCTGCGAAGCCTCGTCCACGCTCTTGCGCACCCTGACGTAGACCATCAGGCGGCCTGTCCGAGCTGACCCAAGGCCTTGCCGGCTGGCTTCTGCCCCCGCGCTGTCTGCGGCTTCGACTGCCGCAGCACGGCAGACCTTGAGAACAGCGATCACGAGGACCGCGATCAGATGCTTGACCAGCTCCTCCAGTTTGAGGGCTCTTTCCACGAACACAGACTGACGAAGCTGCGCGAGCAGGTCTTGGGCAACGAGAACTCCGGGGTGCTGGTCCGCCACACTGGACAGGAAGGCAATCGCCTGCCGAATGGGAGGGGATACGGTGCTGGAGCGGAATCCCTGGAAAAGCGGGCCAAGCAGCCCAGCACAGCGCGCGCTGCGGCGAGAATCGACAAAGTCGGCGCCGCTCTTCACGGAGGCCTTGCTGCGGCGCACGGCGACGGCCGACGCTTGCACTCGCCGGCAGGCCTTCGCGCAGCTGTCTGCTGGCTCATCTGTGGCCCAATCCGACCGTTCGTCGGCTTCAAGGGTCGCCCGGTCTGACACTGCCTGAACTGCGGCAATCAGATCAGCAGTGTCTGCCCGCAGCTGGTCCATCCGTCGCTGGTCTTCGGCCGTGACCACAGCTCCTTCAGACGATGCCTTGCGCGCGCTTGCCTGGACCGCCGGATCCCGAACCCAGTCATGCGCCACGACAACCCGGGCGCACGCGTCCTGGCAAACGCCATCGAGATCATCGGCGGTGAGCACGATGCGCTCTGGCAGCGGTTCGCCGGGGGCTCTCGTGAGGACGGCGCGCAAGACGAGCGCGATGGCAGCTGCCTGGCCACCTGGCATCGTTGCGTCCGGCGAGAGCACTTCACCGACACAGAGGGCCGAGCGGGCAAGGTCGAGGCTAGATGTGGCCCCTGGAATTCCACGCCGGCCCTGTTCTGCGAATGCTCCTCCGAGGGCAACGTCTGCGAGGTCAAGAGTCTGCGAGGCGTGAAGTGCCAGCAGGTACCCGGCGCTGGCCACACGATGTCCGATGGTGATTGACGGGGCTGCGTAGTGCGCCAGGTAGGGGCCGCATGCAGCCGAGCGGCCGAAAGCTTGCGCCAGGCCCCCTCCGGCCACCGGGACGCGCTGGTCAATGATCAGCACCGAGAGGACGGCGAGGCCCTCCGACGCGAAAAGGACCACATGAACCCCATTCCTTGACGCTTCCGAACGCAGCTGCGAGCCAGGCTGGGCCCCGCCTGGGACACGAAAGGCTGACGACAGATCTGATGCATCACCTGGCTCAGCATCGGTTCCGTGGCCGTTCACGATGGCTCGGGCACTGTCAGTGGCATCTGTGTGACACAGGACGAGCTCGAAAGTGATGGTGTCAGATCGAAGCGGGTCCGGGAAGCTCAAGCCCCGGGCCGCCTCAGACACGGCACGCGTGAGCTGAGGCAGAGGAGGAAGAAGCGCCAACGAAACAGCTCCAAAGCCGGGGACATCCCAGATGGGCGACTCGGCCAAGCGAGCGAACTCCAACAGCCAGTCGTCTGTCTGCTCGAGCACAATACCGAGTGGTGTGCGAGCACGAATGCTGCCTCTGTTCCATGATGAGACCACAGCCAAGAGGAACCCAATCTCGGTGCGAGTGGCAAGGTCCTCTGTGCTGCCTTCGTCGCGCGCGGCAAGGCCTCGGCTTGACGCTTCCGCCGCGCTGCGATTGTCAATGCCTTGGAGCGACTCTCGAAGGGACTGCTGCGACTCAGTCAGCTCCAGGTGAGCCTGCAAGAGGCGTTCGCACGCAGCAGCTTCGTCGGCGTCGATGAGGTGAGTCGCGACAGCCGCTGCTGCGCTGGCCGCCGATGCTGGGAGCGAAGACATCGACGCAGCATCACCGGCTTCGGGCCGGCTGGCTCGCAGCTCTGCCAGCCGGGACGAAGCCTCCTCGGCGGTCGCAAGGGCGGCGCTTACCCCGGAAGCCTCCACAGCCTCAGCACGTGTTAAGGCGATACGAGCTTCCTTGACGCACGAGTGCATCTGCTCCAGGCGTCGAAGTGAGCGCAGGCTCAGTGACGACAGGGCCGCTGTTCCGCCGTCAGAGGTGCTAGATGCGCTTGAGGCGGCGGCTGTGCCAGCACTTATGCATCGATACCACTGCACCTGCACCTTGAACAGCGCATAGTGGACCTCGACCTCCGCAGCGAACTGCATGAGCACCCTCACGGCGGCGGGGGCCGCGGCGAACTCATCAATGACGAACGCAAGGGCCCGTCGGAGCAGCCCGGTTCCCTCGGTCACCGGCCGGGAGAGAGCTGGTTGCACGATGGCCCCGGCGAACAGGGCAGCATCTTTGAGCCCGCTCGTGCCATCCCCGGCTTCTGAAGCCATGAATGACCCCGACGCGAGCTGCGTGTACGTTTCGACCAGGCCGGGGTCCATCAGGGCGTCGAGCAGGGACACCAGCTGGAACGGCCTGCGGATGCTGTCGGCGGCACGTCGCGCGCTGCCAGAGGCAGCTCCAAATCCAGGCGGGGGGCACGGCCCTCCGTCAGAAGCTGCAACACCGCCAGCCGGCCAGGCTTCTGATGCTGCGGCCCCTGCTGATCTGCCGCCAAGGATTGCTGGGACGTCGTCGAGCGTTGAACTTAGTGCGTCGTCAAGCAGGACTGTCGAGCACACGTTCGCCGAGTGGCGGGCTCGAACAAGCAGGTCACGCCGACTGGGGGTGTCCGCAAACGATGCAGATTCCACAACGGTTAGAACCACCCTGTCCACTGCGCTGGCGATCGTCTCGAGCTCAGCTGCCGTGGAGACTGCAAGCGTAACAGCGTCCAAACCGAGCTTGAGCAAGCCCTCAGGGCTTTTCAGCAGCAAAGCAGGCTTGGAGGTTTGGCCACGGGTGTGCCCGACCGTTGTGGGACCGATAGCACCGACCGCGAAGCACGCTTCGACTGCTGCAGGTACTTTAGTGCCGATGAGCTTGCATGTGTCACGGAGCAGATCTGGCGACGGGAGTTCGTTGCCAGGTGCCGTAGCGGTCTCCCAGCGAGCCACGATCGACCGGGCTTCCGGAGCGAGAGGTGCTGCAGTGGCGTTGCCGGGGGGCCGATGCTCTGGCCCGCCAAGCCACGTAGTCAGCGCAGGGCGGATGAACGCGTCCAAGACAGCTCCGGCAAGGAAGCCAATGGTGGTCGCCGTTGTCGCGGCCGCCTGACGCGCCCGGGTGGGTTCCCCTGAGGCTGATCCGCTAGAGCCTGGCGCCCGAGGGGAGGCGGTCGTGTGCCTGGCGCCGTGGTCAGAGTCCAGGCCGAGCGCATCACCGAGCAAGGACGCAATCAAGAGCACTGTCGTGGCAAGCTCAAAGGTCTGTGTCTCAAAGGATGCCATGAGGGCTGCGAGCTCGTTGCGCTCGCGAAGATGCACGTCACTGACGTTCTCGTGCGAGTCGCCGGACACCAGCATGAATGGGCCTGTCCGAACCCTGGCAAGACGAACGACGGCCGACAGTCGCCCGTAAAGGTCGGCACGAACCTGATGATCGTCCTGCGGCGCGATGTACGCCCTCGCAAGGCCAACGGCGGCGGCTCTCGGCGGCGACGCTCCAGCCGCACACGTGCTCATGGCTGATTGTGCGGCCTGCTGCATCGTCCGGATGTTGATGCGAGCGGCCGCCGAGGATGGTGCGCCCCTGCCGGACCCGGGACCACCGCCCAGGACTGACAGGGCCTCAGCATGAAATGCAACAAGCAGGCTCGCCATCTGTCTCTGCCCGCGCATTCCCGAAAGCAGCTGCAAAGCGATGGCGCCGAGGCCGTGCGACTCCGCGTTTGCCGCTGTCAAGCCCTCATCGAGCCGCGGAAGCCAGAGCTGCAGCATTCGGTTGCGGAACGCCGACGAAAGCTTCCCGGATCCAGGCCTGCGTGTGTTGCACGTTGCGAACACGCGGAAGTCATCGTGGATCGTTGAGCCGGGGAGGCCGCCTTCATCGCGGCGGCGAAGGGGGACATCCTCTCCCTTCTCAAGCAGGGACAGAACGGAGGGCGTCTCCAGCAGCGAGTTCAGCCTCTCTAGGACCTCGGAAGGAGCGCTGTTCACGTTGTCCAGGAGCACCCAATGACCTTCGCGGACTGCTGACAAGAACTGTGCCTCCACAAACGTGAACGTCTCTCCTGACAGGCTTGCGGCCTCGGCCTTCTGCTTGATGTCCCGGAGCGCGACTGCTACCCTGCGGCTGGCGGCCAGAACCGATGACATGCTCGTCAGCTTGATGCCAAGGCCAGTCTGGATGCGACGAAGGTGGTCTAATGCTGCCCTGACCTGGTCAAACACTTCCTGGCCCCAGCACATAAGCGTCTGCGAGGCTGACGTGTCAGCACCGGAGCCTGGGCGATCGCCCACGGCTGCTGGGTCCGCCAACGCGGGCGAAGCCAAACTTGCATCGGTGTCAGCCTCTGTCGATGGAACCGGCGCTCGTCCGGCACGCTCAAGCGCTTCGGTAAGCTTTCGCATGAGCCTTGGAGGGCTGACCCGAGCAGCCGCGCTCGCAACAACGTCTCGATGCTCGCGAGACTGGAGCTCGGGAACAGCCTCTGTCATCAACGCAAGGAAGACTGCCTCCAGGGCCCGAGCAAGCACAGACCGCTCGTGGGTCACGGACTCTGACGACGAGGCCAGCGTCCACTGCCCGATGAAATCTGCCACGTCGGTGTCTTGCGACATTTGCAGAGTGACCAGCTGCCGGTTGCAGAGGCGAGCCAGCTCTCGAACCATAGCGGTTTTGCCGGATGCCGTGTCCCCGTCAATGAGCACAGGAAGCGTCGAGTTGACTGCCGCTGCCAAGTTCTCAAGGATACGAATCGTTGCCGGGGTATGCACAATACGAGGGCCGCCGTGAGTGTGACCAGCCTGGTGAGCCCGGTCGCCGACCTGAGAAACGTCAGCCGAGCTGACCCGCGGAACAAACACGGACCCGATCCGCACTGCTGAGTTAACGACCGAGACAGTCTTCTCGTGCTCGCCAGGGGTGCTGCCGATGCCGGAAGAGATGCTTGTTCGAACATCAGCCTCTGCTTGCTTGCGCGTGCGCCCAAGAAGGTGATGGCGAATCACGGCACGGGCTCTCTGCTGCAGGCCAGGGCTGCTCAGCCGTTGGGCGTACACCAGATCCGCGAATGCTGCTAGCGACTGTGACCGCGAGTCTTCCTTGACCCCACCGCCGCGGTGGAACTTGTCCGCGGAGCTCGGCGCGAGACCAGCCTGATCACCGTCCTGGGCCCTGCCCTCCCCCGGAGTACGCGGGCTTTCCGCTCCGTCCTTGGCCAGGAGAGCAGCCAGCCGCTGGTCTGACATCATAATGCGGCGGTGTGCGTTCTGGGCGTACGATGAGCCCTTGATGACGTGGAGAAGCTGCTGAATGACGCGAATGTTGATGTCATCGTGCGACCCGCTGGCACCATCGGCTTCCACTAGCTCCTTGATCTCCGCGTGCAGCAAAACCAGAGACCTGAGATGCAACGGGCTGAGATGAAGGAACTCGGGGGGCTCAGTGCTTCCGTCGCCCGGGCTCAGGTCGACCATTTGGCGACGGTGCGCCAGTCCCTGGATGATGATGGCCTGCTCTGACACCGGGTATTCCTGCAGCTGCACGCGCGCGAAGAAGTTGACCAAGGAGCGGGGCAGCGCATTGCGTCCGCCGCCGATGGAAGCCGGATTCATTGCAGCAAACACCATGACGTTTGGCGGAACACGAACGCGACGGCCCGCCAGCTCGATGAACAGTGCCTCGGCACGGTGACAGTCCTGCGACCTGTCGTAGATGGCAGCGAAGAGCTGGGCGAGCTGGTCGAGAACCTCGGGCGGGGCCAGATTCACCTCGTCCAGGAGAAGCCATCGCCCTTCTTCGAGAGCCTTGACCAGCCGGCCAGAACGCCACTGGAAGGTGCGCGTCCCACCAACCACGGCTGGCATGTAAGACCCCACCAGGTCCTCCACGGTCGAAGTAGAGGAAAAGTTGATGCGCTCAACCGCGGGCTGGCACAGAACGGCAGCGATGGCCATCACAACGGCAGTCTTTCCAATACCAGGAGGCCCCTCGAGCAGGAGGGGGTAGGACGCATTGGTGGCAGCAAAGACGCGTGCAACGTTGTCTAGCACCGTAGGTGTGGTGGCAAAGTCCCACCGATTCATCGGGTCTTGGGGGTCGCTGAGGGCCCGAGCGCCGGCATCGCGGTCGCCCTGCGGCAGGCTTGGCCCTGCAGCGTCCGGGTCGAATAGGTTCACCGTCACTCCGACGTGGGTCAGGGTGACAGCCTCGCCTCTCGCGGCAGAGGCAAATGGCGTAGCGAGGCAGCGAGCCAGCTTATCAACCCCGTCATGGTCAGCCCGTAGTAGAGTAGGGGCCGCGCCGGAGGCGGCTGACGCGGTGGAGGCGGCCGATGCTCCACTTCTGTCGGGGTCGGATGTGCTCGTCGAAGGCAGCGCCGAGCCAAGCATCGAGGCCGGCCTCACTAACCGATGCAGGCGAATCAGCTCGCGTTGCGAAAGCGCACCGCCGTGCCTGTCACGCGCCGACTGCACCACTGACGTGATGGCAGCCGAAGTAGCTGCGTCCCTGTCCTGCATGCTGAGGCGGTCCAGGACCAGCAGCTGTGTCGCCAAAGTGACGGCAGCATATACGCTGAAGGCATCGGGATCGCTGGTCAGAACTGATGCGACCAGGCTGCACATCTGGATCAGTCGCCGCACGCCAAGCCGTGTCCCCATGCATGCCGGGTCTGCCAGCGAATCAGCAACCCGAGACACACAGTCAAGCGCGTCTGCAGCCAGTGCCGGATCCAGCCTCCTTCCCGGGCTGCCCAGGTCCTGCTCGAGGACGAGTCTGACCTCATCAGCCGAGTATCCAGGCAGCCAGACTTCCGTGAAGCGGGATTGTGTGGCAGGGGACAGCCGCAGCTGAGATCGGCCGTCAGCAACATGAGCTGTGGCGAACACGGCGAACCGGGTGAAAAGCTCCACGTCGGTCCGAGCCTGCGCTCCAGCAGTCGACTCTAACGCATGGCCACCGCGTGACTCGTCGTCGTCATCCGATGGTGCGTCTTCCGTGACGGCAAACGTCCTGTCCGTTTCTAGGATCGAGTTGAGGCGCTCTGTAACAGCCGCCGACGGGAGGTCCAGGTTCTCGAGCAGCACTGGCCGTCCGAGCTTTGCGGCACGAGTGATCGTGCCATCACGGAACAGAAACACGGAGCCTGACGCGGACGAGACTCCTTTCCCGGATGCAGCAAGACGCTGAAGCTTCCGAACGAGCGAGCGAGCCTTTCTCGCGGCCATGGCCATCCCATTGTCGACCGGCAGGTCCAGCGCCTTGAGCGCCTTGAAAGTGACGGTCTGCAAAGCGTTGAGGTGGCTGAGCATGTCGAGCAGCGGACCTGTGTGGGCTGGATCTGTGCCGAAGAGCTGGAGGACGAGATCCTCAGCCAAGATCGTCGAGTCGCCAGCCTCGCAGGAGCTGGTAGCAGGCTGAGCGAGGGCAGCGTCGTCTGCATCGCCCACCCAAGCCTCTAAAGCTCTCAGGGCCGAAACATCGCGCAGGGCGTTGCCGGACTCGCCATCCTCCTTGTGCTCCTCTGCTCCCCCCTGGACCCCGGCCGATGCGGCTTCGTGTGGCGGCCCCCAGTCCGATTCTTCCGGCACTGCAGTGCTGCCCCATGCACCTGCGCCATCGGTTGCTGCCTCATCGGGGCCCCATCCGGCGGTAGTACCGGCAGGCGCACCCCAGGCCCGAGCCACTTCGTCCTGGGAAGGTGCGGACGCCGCCCCCCAGCCACTCGCAGCGACCCCATCGGACTCCTGGGCCCACGCTGGTTCAGAGCCGCCGTCCGCGCCGGCTTCAGCAAAGGCTGCTTGCGAGGTATGTCCGACTGCACCCCTTTCACCGCCGACAGGCGTTAAGTGCCCCTGCCCGGCCTGCCATCCGCCCCAAGCAGTGCTCCCCGCGTCGCTCGGCGATGAGCCCCAGCCTGTACCGCGCCAGGCCGCATCCTGCTGCGGCGCTGGCAGCTGAGGTTCGGAGCCGGCTGGGGCTGATGGTGGCGGAGGGGGGTTCAGCTCGCGAGCTGCTGGAATGCTTGCGTCTCGCATGCGAAGACTGGTCCTTCCTGCCATCGAAGCTTCGGTGAACGGCGCAGGATCGTCCAGGAGCGCATCCGCTTCAGAAGCTGCTTCCCGTCGGTTTTGGGTGACCCGATCGCGTTCCATGACGATGCTCTCCTCAAGCCGTGAGCGGAAAGCTTCGAGCGAGTCAGTCAGCCTTCGAATCGGATCGGATGAATCGAAGATCCCGTCCACGAACGAGGCATCCAGCTGGGCTGCGCGGTCTCTGGCCTCCATGACTCGGTCGCACAGTGATCTTGCAGCATCGCGTGGCACAACTGGCATGATTTGACCGATGAGCTCTGAGGATTCAGTGGCCGTGGTCAGGTGCACCGTTTCCGTGTCCGTAATGACGAGGCGCTCGAGACTCTCAGGTGAACAGCATCCACCAGCGCCCTCTGCCAGCTCCCGCCTGGCCTGGAGCGTTGCGAGCTGCACGAACGAGTCTGGGGTGGTCATCTCCAGGAAGGTCTGCACGAGAAGCGATTTGAACGACGTGGGCCCGACAAGGAGTACGGCCTCCCCGTTGGCAACGCATTCAGCCAGCTGCATCAAAGCCCGGCCGAACGAGCGCGGAACTGGCAGCTCTGCATCATCGCGGGTCGCCTTGTCACCCCTCGTGCGGCGGTAGAGGGACGAGCGGGCGATTTGTCCGCGCACAGTCAAGAGCAGTTTGCTGGTATCGGCCGCAACGAAACCAACTTGATCGTCTCTCTGGACGACCTGCACCTCTCGGCTGAGAATGCTGGCAACAGTTGCAGCAGCTTGCCGGTCAGCAGTCTCCGGTGGCGTGCCTGCAGCGATCTGTCCGAACGCCGTGAGGATGATTCGGGCAAGCGTCACGCGCTGGGGGTCCCCGCGCAGCCGGGGCCCGAGAAGCGCAATACCAGCGCTGAAGTAGTCATCCTTGCGACCGTAAAGGTCGGGCAGCGTTGCTCTGCGGCGAAGCCACTTGATGATCTCGCGAAGTGTGATCCGTGGCAGCCCCGATGCCTTTGCGTTGATGCCCGTGTACGCGGCCGCAAACTGCGAAGCCAGCTCATCGGCTGATGTTGGATTGTGCTCTGCGCCGATGAAGCTCCCAAACCCGCGGCGAATGACGAGCTCCAGCTCGCAATGGGAGAAGTCGGACACAGATGCCTGCAAGAACCGTGTGCGGAGCGCAACCGGGAGCTGACGGCGGCCGTCGTATGACGCGTCGTTCTGAGCCGCGAAAAAGCGGAAGCCTGGAGCGGCCTCGATCACCATGTCAGACCCGGGGAAGCTGATGCTTCGGCGACCCTCCAGGAGCGGAGCAAGCATGTCCAAAACTGACGGCTCGGCGAGGTTGAGCTCGTCTGCGAAGAACCAGAGCCCCTCCTCCATGGCACGCAAGAGCGGGCCTTTGAGCAACGCAAACGCAGGGGGAGCGGTGGGGGCGGCCTCCAGCATGCCCGGCCGATCCTCGCCGCTGGGCGCTCCGGCTGCCGAAGACGGCACGTACGTTCCGACGTAGTCCTGAACGGTGGTTGAGTCCGTATTGATCACTCTCATCAGCTTGGCGTCGGATGTAGCGCCCACGGCGTGCTTGTACAAGAACGTGATGAGGGCCGTCTTCCCGGTGGCTGCGGGGCCCTCGAGGAGAACGGGGTATCCGCAAAGCACGCCGAGCGCAGTCAGCTGTGCGAACTCGAACCGCTCGGGCGCCGCCATTGCGTCCAGCACGTACTCCGGAGTTTCCGAAACGTGGGCGCCACCGGTGATGGCCGAAACAAAGTCCGTCGCTCCTTCAGCCGGGAAGCTCAGGACGCTGGACAGTGCGCCAGCAAGCCTTCGTCGTGTCGTAAGGTCGGCGATACTCTGGAGGACCACGGCTTTCACCGAGGAGGCCATGGCACGTGCAGCAACCGCCGCCGCCTCGCTGCTAGACCCTGGCGTGGGATGTTCCATGGAGAGCTGTGACAGGCGGTAGAACGCATCTGCCGCCCGAACCGCAGAACGCATGGTCGAGATCTCGCAAGAAGCCGACGATGCCAGGGACGAGGCGCCGTCGACAGGAATCAAGTCCCCGGTCTCTGGATCGTGCACTGCATGATCGGCCAGGAGCCGCCCGAACACGCCCGAGGCTGCAGCAATCATGGAGCTAGCTGGCCCTTCGCCGCCACCCGTCGAAACCCGATGCCCGGCTGCGGCGGACATCACCTGGAGTGTCTCGGCGTCGACGCTGGACGCGGACGATACGCCTCGGGGGTCGTCACCGACATCGCCGAGCCAGACAATCGTGAAGCGATTGTACAGGGCAGGAGAAAGCTCCTTGTCGCGGGATGGCACCGGAACCGCCGCTGCGGTCATGGTGGCGAAGAAGTGGAAGCCGTTACCATCGCCTCGGCGAACCTCCAAAACCTCGTTGTCGTGCTTCTCCAGCAGCTGCCAGACCGGCTGGGCCTCGAGCAGCGGGTTCAGGCGCTCAGTGGTTTGAGCACTGGCGTCTTGCAGGTTGTCAAGGAGGACCCAGTCACCTTGGCGGACGCCTCGCGTCACAGGGCCGTCAGCCCAAGCCAACGATCGCGGGCTGACGTCCCCGACGAGGTCCGCGGCTGATGTCTCCGCAGTCACGCAGGCCTGCTGCACCGTTTTCCCGACAAGGGTGGCGAGCGCAAGGACAATGGTAGACTTTCCGCAGCCTTCAGGTCCCACGACAAGAAGCGGCTGGCCCAGTCGGACCGCACGGACCATGAGCTGCATGGCGGCCAACAGGCGAGGTGTGAGGGCAATGGAGGCCCGAGGAAGCATGCTTGCCAGCGTGGAGGGTGTCGAACCCGTGCTGGGCACACGTGGTGTGCCAAGGGATGTCCCGAACAGCCGGTCGAGCTGCGAGGCGACAGTACCCGCCCACTTGTCAGCTTCGTGCCGACGGAGCGAGCAGAAAAGCTCCCGGCCGGATCGAGCGGCGTCCTCTTCGCTGGCAGAGCGACAGTCTCGAGGTGAGGGCGGTGCCGGAAGCATGAGGGTGCACCATCGGCGCGTGAGTTCTGCGGGGCTCCCCACGATCGGGAGTCCATGGTCCGCGACGCTCCCAGGGTCGGCCAGCTGGCTGACGGCTCCAAGCACCGCCTTTCGCATGCCACTTCTGAGCTTTGGGGGCACCGAGTGTCCCTCCATGACCCTGTTCAGCTCGTCGGAGCTTGTGAAGCAGGACGTCTCGTAGGTCCCCACGCGAAGCTGCTGAGAGCGCCCAGAAGAGCAGACTCCGAAGGATGGCGGTTCCAGCATGTCGGCCAGCTGCCGTGGCCGAGACCGGTCGGCTGCGATCGCGGCCACAAGGGCTCGCATCGAGGTGGCGTCAGGCGATGCACGGGCTTCCGTGGCCTCGTAGCCGGCACCCGCAGCCTCCAGCGTGCTCAGGTCAGCGACCTCATCTGCTTGACGGAGACGCCTCGCCGGTCCGAACACCACTCCCATTTCAACGATTCGCCGCGCGACGTCGGCCACGGCGCTCATCCCGTCGTCCACCAAGCGGTCGATTGTGTCGGCGATGCGGCTCCTGCTTTCCGTGGTCCTGAATCGGCTCCCGTACACGCTCCAGGCCTCCAGCTTGAGGATGGCGGCTGATGAAGCAGACCCAAGTGCCGCAGCCCTGGGGGCTGACAAAAGACCCCCGAAGCCGTCAACCCACTTGAGCAGCTCTCGCACTGTGGTCTCCGAGTAGGCCCCACACTCTGCAAAGTCGCTCGCCGCGGTCAGCTCCTGGAGCCTGAGTGCCACCGAGACGATGAGCTTTGCTTGTGCTCCAACCACGGCGGCGTGAGGAGTTGCTGGCCCGAGGCTTCGGGCCAGGATACCGTACAATCGGCGCCACACGATCACAGCAAGATCTTGAGCAGGCAGCGGGCTGAATTCGACCAGAATGAACCTGCTCATGAGCGACTCTGAGAGCTTATCCCTTTTGGAGGCAAAGAACCCTGTCGCGGGGTTCTGGGTCGCAAAAAGCCGGAAGTCTGGGTGCATCTTGAAGGTGGTCTCCCTCACGTCCGGGTCAGAGTCATCAGCCACAACGATGAAGCCAGTCTCGACAGCGGTCTCGATGCACGACAGCACCGCTTCCGGGGCGAGGTTGAACTCGTCCACGAGGATCCAATAGCCTTTTGTGAAGGCCGTCGTGAACGGTCCCAGAACGAACTCCGTGCGGAAAGAGGCGGACTTGCCGTTGCCGGACGGCGCTGACGCGTTGACGGTCAGTCCGCCGAGGAAACCCGAGATGGTCACCAGAGCGCTCATATTGAACCGGACCAGCGGCCGGTGCAGCATCCTTGCCGCCTCCGTGACCATGGCCGACTTGCCAACCCCGGTCGGGCCTTCAAGGAGCATCGGGATGCCCGCCATGACGTTGTCAAGAAGCTTGCTAATGTTCTGATCTGTCGCTGGCGTACGGATGATGCCCGAGGACGCGTGGCTCGGAGCAGGGATGAAGCTTTGGGCCTCTTCCTCATCCTCTGGCATGTACGGCCCCGCGGGTTTGAACGAGAAGGCTCGCCCACAAACGAGCAGCCGGGTCTCAGCGGCGTGCGGCATGCTCCCAAGACCCGTGGAAGCACAAGATGTGGCAGCACGGTCTGTGATTGAGGGAAGCCTGACAGCCGGCGGGACACCGAGGATGGCTGACACGCTGATTGGCGTCGCGGCATGCGCACTGTCAGAAGTGGCTGTGGCGCTGCGGTCTGCACCTCGAGCAAGAACCGGGCGTATTGGCGGTGCCGCAGCCATGCTGGCAGAGGCAGCCTTCTGACCGTCGGTCGCACCCAGTTGATGGCCGCCAAGGGTATGGCGGTCTCGCACCAGAAGCGCTGTCAGCACCTCATCCTCCGTTGATACCACTGCTGACGCATGGCTGGCGACTCCGCCGAACCCACTTGCGCCGTGATGGTCAGCGGCCAGGGAACCGTAAGATCGTGCGAGGCCGTCCATGTGCTCCGAGAGCTCGAGGAACTCCCTGCCAGCAGGTTCGCGGGAGTCTGTGGAGGCGACACTCGCGGGCTTGTCCCGGACTCCAAGCCCTCGCTGAACCAAGCTGAACAGGCGGACGCTGTCCGCGACGATGGCTCGGGTATCGTCCCCGAAGAATGAGCTCGCCGCTGTGTCTGCACGATCGGGCGCACTCCGCGACAGAAGCTCGGCAGCATCCGGGCAGAAGACCTCGAGAAGGACGGCCTGGTCCGGCCCTCGCATGCCCAAGACGATGGCGGTGAGGGCAGTAATCGGCTGACTGAGGCCTTTCGGGATCATGACTGGGCTCAGCGAGCCGAGGGCGCCAGGTAGAATGACCATGGCCATGGACCGCAAAAGGAGCGGAAGATACTGCTCAAAAAAGCCGCCGATGATGTCTCGGGCCGTCTGCCGTGCGATCATCAGCCGTACGATGTGGACGAGCACGAGTGGCAGAACGGCAGTGTCGATGTCGAAAGCAGACGCTACATCCGGCTGCGCGGACGTCGAGTCGGCGCGAGAGAGCGAAGGCACTGCATCTAGCGATGCGAGAGACGAGAACATCTCAGAGCTGACCGATGTTGCGGCCGTCGAGTCGAGCACTCCCGCACTTCCCAGGCGTGGGTCGGCAAGCACCCCAAGCGCCCGTGCTGTGGATGTTGTGATGCTGTCGGCAACGACCTGGAGCAGCTGCTTCGACAGGCTTGCCGGCGAACGTCCGCTGGGCGATGCGAATTCATCCGCATCAGACGCTCTTGGGGCGCAAGCGCTCTCACGGGGCTGCTGGTCACCCTCCATGGCAACGATGGACACCAAATGAGAGCACAGCTGCGACAACCCAGCTGGCGAGGCATCTGACGTAATGAGATTGCGCATCAAGGACTGCATAAGGTCAAATCTCTGCTCAAGCACGATGACGATGCGATGGCATGGATCGCTAGAATCCCATCCAGGCGTGCTAACCATCTTGCCAGCAGCTGAAGCGGACGAGTCCAGCCGGAGTCGGAGAGCGTTGTGCATGTCGGAGACGCGTCCGTTGAGCAATGCCACGAGAACGGTGGTCACGGGACGGCTAACGAAGAACGGAGAGATGGTGTGCCGGAAGCCCTCCGCCTCCTTCGCCTCCTGCTCGGCCAGGGCAGCCTCGGCTTGCAATCCAGCCATGAGCGTTCTGTGGGCAGAATGCACAGTCGCACCCTCAGCGCGCTGCGACGCTTCATCGGCACCACCCGTCGAAGATGCGGATGCAAACGATGCCGAGCGTTGCCCCGACGGGTGCCGTGTCATGCCGGCATCAGTTGAGATGATGGCCTGCAGCGCCAGCCGAGGATCGAGCGCCGCAGGGGCGCCCTTAAGCCCGAGGCCCAGAAGGTCGATGACCGGAAACTGACAGCCAACACGCCCGAGCGCGGCAAACAAAGCGTTGGCTCGTGCGCAGCAAACCAGAGGCCGGTCAGTGGAATGGCGTCGACGGACTCGAGAGGCTGCGCGCTCACGAGTGCCGCGAACGGCGGCGGGGTCTGCTGCCTGGCTTCGCCCCTGTGGACGAGGGCCTGTGTCTTGGGCGCGCTCGCTCCTTGTCTCTGCCTGACCAGGGGCAGCTACCACTCGTGGAGCACCGATTTCAGGCTCAAGAAAGTCGCCCGAGGCTGGATCCTCCTCGATCAGCTGCTTTGCCGTAGCTGCCTCCTGCTGAAGCCGTTCCAGCCATACGCGAGCAGCACTGTCGTCCGTGTCGACGCTATGGTCGGAAGCCACCAACGAACCCAGCAGCTGCAGCGTGTCAGCTGTGTTTGCTTCCCCTGTCGGAGGCAAGGATGTCCGAAGCAACAGCTCGTGCACATAGTCCTGCTCACACGAAGGCTTGCGAAGCGTGAGCCGGATGAGCTGGTCGCAGGTCCACCGAAGAGTGCCGGTTGAGTGCCCCTGGCTTGAGTCAAGGACATGGCCAAGCAGTAATGGTGCATCCAGCCCCTCCAGAAAGCTTAGAGCTGCGCCCGCGTTGGGACCGTGCTCGGAGGTTGACATCACGTCGGTGGATGCTGTTCTCACTCCAGAGAGTGCAGAATAGACCATGCGTAGCATCACTGCAGCGAACGGGTGCGACACTGGCTGGTCGATTGGCGCCGCAAGGGCGGATGCCAGCCCCGAGTCCGCCAGTGACCTCGTCGCCAGTGTGGAGGGAAGAACGTGCCTGGTACCAGCAGCGGGAGCAGCAACAGACGCATCAATTGCAGCTCCCAATTCCGCCCCACCGTAGGCGATGCCCGACGCCGTTTCCTCAGCTTGCTTGGTTGCTCTTGCGGCTTGAGCGCGCGTAAAAAGCGCCGAAAGGAGCTCTGGAAGCGCATCGTCGCACACTCCATCCGACTCGGCAGCAGCCTGGCACAGAGCGCCGATGACGGCCGGGTCGCCCAGCAGCGCTGCTGCCGCGCTGTCGTCGTCTGCTAGCATGTGCAGCGCTCTGAGGCACACATGGGGCGCTCCTAATGCCGGGCCGTCAGCCAGGAGCGTGCCGTAGCCGCCAGAAGCAGCCGACTGAGGCCCGAGTGCCGACGCAGATGCCGCTGCAATGGCCCCGACCCCGACCACAGTCGCCCTCGCAGCGTCAACCCCCGGAATGCGCAGCCCTGCCGCAGTGGGAAGGATCTTGGTGATGAAGTCGTGCCACAAGCTCCGGAAGGCGTGACCGTGCTCAGCACCCATCGACGGATCAACGTGGGAGGCCATGGCTGACCGGAGCGCAGGCGCGATGAGACTTTCAATGAGGCCAGCAGTGCGGCTGCAGCAGCGCGCTGCGAGTTCACGAATGACCAGGACCGGACACCGCCAGGCATCGGCCGCATCGTTGGCCATGGCTGCTTCGACGCTGCTCCGGGCTCGTACACGCTCGCCGGCGCGAACGTCCTCTGAGCGGCCATCCGACCACCGCACACCGGAAACAGCAAGCTCAACGCACGCGCTGTCCACGCCAGTGCGGAACCTGGTGCCATCTGCTGCCGCCTGAACGACGAAGCAAGGCTGGAAGGCCAGGTTGACCAGAGCATCGAGGCCTCTGGCCTGGCCCACCGCCTCTGCGAAATGGGCGAGCCCCGAATCAGAAGGCGACGAGGCCGCTGCTGACCGACGCACAACCAGCAGGAGGAAGCGCCAGGCGACTTCAGTGTCGGCACGGGTGCGCGCCGAGCCGATAAGCTCCACGATGGTGCTAGGGGTCACAGAGCCACTGCGAGTCACTGGACGGAACTGCTCGGCCCTCAGGCTGATGGGACCGCGCGGAGGCCCAAGCGCCCACGCGCTGGCGACGGCGGGCGCGATTTGGACGACTTCAGAACTGAGCAGAACGCCCGCGGCCCTCGTGACCATCTCGGCGCGATGCTCGGCCGTGGTGTAGGCCATGAACACCCGAAGGAAGCCGAAACGGGCGCGTCTGCGGGGAAGGGCGTCGCAGCATCGGACTTGAAGTGTGAGCGGCGCGGGCGCAGCCAGAGAATTCTGAACTAGCCAGGGATCCACCGGCCCGACACCTTGAACGCCGAGAGCAGCACGAGGCGCATGACATTCCGGGTTTTTAATCCAAGCCTCACCCAGATAGGAGCTGGACGCCCTCGGTGACGAGAACAAGCCAGAAAGCCTTGTCCAGAACGGGGATGTTCTCCGCTCCGCGGGCCGGGTCCACGGCCTCGAGAATCTCGAAAAGCTTCGAAAGCACGGGCATCCAGACGCTGGGCTGGGATGCGCGGCCCGATGCCGAGGCTCGAACAGGGTTGAGGGTGGCGATCACGCGCTCCTCAGCCAAGGTCATGGCGCTTCCCCCTCCGGGTTGAGCCATGCTGACTTGCCAAGACCAGTGCCTGGCGGGTCCAGAACGGCCCAGCAAGCTGCAGGACAGAGTCTGAACAGCAAACTGCTGCAGGGTGCCCGTCGGACGAGCCCAGCCGCTGGAAGCCCGATCTCTACCTGACCAAAAGATCGCCGACGTCGCCTTCAACGAAGCAGCCTGATTGGGTCCGGCTGCCAAGGCTGCCTTCCGGGGCGGCGCAGGGCCCTTGCAACAAGAACCTCCTCGTGGTGCTCGGGCAACGTGGGTGACGAGCAGACTGGAGCGGAAACTTATCGCTCCTCCCCGCGAATGACCCATCGGCCATGGCAGCACGCCCCTGGTACTACCCCTCCCCGGACGACAAAAAGCATGCACCAGTCATGGTCTGGTTCGTAAGCGGCGTCGAAGAGGGCAGGTTCTGAGCCCTCCAGCGCTGGCATGGCTGCGTAGCTCGTTCGCCGCGGCTCAGCGCCTGCTTTGCGGCGGCTGCGCGGCGCCTTGTCTCGTGATAGCTCGGGTTTGCGCGATTGCCGGGCCGCGGGCGCCGTGGTCGTGCCGTTGCTGCCCGTTCATGGCCGCGGCGCCCTTGCCGCCCCCGGGACGCGGAACAAGAGTTGGAGGTCAAAGGCCACGTCAATTTAAGAGTTAACATAAGGTTTGGATTTATGGGTGTGGGCCCGATTCTCGGCGGCCGATGCCCTCTTGTTTTTTTCACACGTCTCAGTCTTAAGTCAGGCCGTTATGCTCACGCACCGCATTGTCCTGCAGACAAAGCACGCGATGAACGGGACGGCTGCAGCCTGAGGCAGGCTTGCAAGGCAGCTGCATGGTCGGCGGAGCTCGATGTCCTGGTCAATCCGGCTGCACAGAAGCTTTGCACAGAAGTCGGGGGTACGGCTGCACAGAAGCTTTGCACAGAAGTCGG
>Ga0136560_1000049_pt1 | contig 40421 bp, 32 predicted proteins | sample AntRauMeHopE1497_FD_104925 | JGI IMG/M metagenome (GOLD analysis project Ga0136560, IMG submission 104925) | Saline lake microbial communities from Rauer Islands, Antarctica - Metagenome Hop E1 #497 | ecosystem: Environmental > Aquatic > Non-marine Saline and Alkaline > Saline | place... | reverse complement strand
ATGAGGTAATGACATTAGCATCATTAGTTTTAAGGATTCCAAACGAGGTGGCATCTTTTGCATTTACGGGTATGGTTGCTATAGAAATCTCGGCTTTGGCTGCTATGTGTGCCTTTATCAAGTGGTTAAAATCCATTTGATACAACTGGTCGCCGGATAAAATAAGACAGTATTCAAAATCGTGACTGAGCAAGTGGTGCATGCTTTGTCGTACAGCATCGGCTGTACCTTGAAACCAGCCTTTATTTTCTGGCGTTTGCTCTGCCGCAAGTACATCTACAAACGCACTACTAAAAAAACTGAATTGGTAGGTGTTTTTTATGTGCCTGTTTAACGATGCCGAGTTAAACTGGGTGACCACAAACATGCGTTTTATGTCAGAATTGATACAGTTAGAAATAGGTATATCAACCAGCCTGTATTTACCGGCTATGGGAACTGCCGGTTTAGAACGTGCCTCAGTTAACGGGTGTAGCCTAGATCCTTGTCCACCACCTAAAATAACGCTTAATACTTTATCATTGTTCATATTCAGTTCTTTAAAGGTTCATATAATGCCATGTACTGTCCTGCGGCATGTTCCCATGAGTAGTCCAGTTTCATGATGTGTTTTCTGTTTTTTTGCAACCAGGTCGCGTCTTTATAAGCTATCGCGGCGCGGTTAACGGCTTTAACGATGGCATCTACCGTAATTTCTTGCATGACAAAGCCGTAACCACCAGCAGCCACATCTACCACTGTATCTTTTAAACCACCTACATTACTCACTATAGGAACGGTTCCATAACGCAAGGAGTACAACTGGTTCAACCCGCAAGGCTCCACCCGCGAGGGCATGAGCAGAAAATCGGCCCCAGCATACATTTTACGCGATAATGACTCGTCGTAGCCTATGTGCATGTTAAAGTTTTTAACTTCACGGTCTTTTAATTCTCGCAAACGCGATTCTGTTTCTTTGTCGCCAGAACCAAGTAATAATAAGGAAACATCGCCCGTTTTGAGCAAGACTTCAAAAGCCTCTGGAAATAAATCGGATCCTTTTTCATAAACCAGCCTGCCTATAAATACAACCAGTGGTTTATCTATGTCTAAGCTAAACTGCTGACACAGCCATTTTTTATTTGCCTTTTTACCAGACACATTGCTGCTTACTGCATAATTTGCAACTAAAAACGGGTCTGTTGCTGTGTCCCAAACGCTGCTGTCTATACCGTTTAAAATGCCTGTGCACTTAGCGCGTTCATGCGCGAGCAACCACTCTAGACCGTTTGCGTGAACCATTAATTCTTCCATATAACTAGGCGACACAGTGTTAATGCGCCATGCGCATTTTATGCCTGCGGCCAGCGCATTTATAGCACCGTTCCAATCTAGCAAACCGGTGTGTACAGGGTTAAACGATGGCAACAAAGCAATGCGGTCATGAGAAAACCAGCCTTGGTACTGCGCATTGTGTATGGTAAGCACAGTGGGAATGTGCTTTATGTTTTCAAACATGGCGCAATGCTGCATCATAAAAGGTATTAAACCCGTATGGTGGTCGTGGCAATGCACCACCGCAGGTTTTATTTTTAAGGTTTGAATAAACTGCAAGGCCGCAATTTGAAATGCCATAAAACGCATGGTATCATCTTGGGAATATACATAATCTTCATAAAGCAAGACCGGCACATCTATTAGGTATAAATCATAACCCAGTTGTGCGTTGTTGTCCTTTACGACACGATAGGTCAGGTGCTCCTTATTTAAGTACAGCCCCGCTTCATAAACGAGGTCCACGCTTGCTTTGTCTGTATAGGGCAGCTTGTAAAAAGGCATGATAACGCTTGCCTGCGCACCTTGTTCATTAAGATATTTAGGCAACGCGCCTACCACATCAGCCAGACCACCTACTTTTGCGATGGGATAACATTCTGCGCTTATATGTATGACCTTCATAAGAATATGTGTTGTAGTACTTGCTGTATTTTATAATGCATTGTGATTGTAACAGTTACGCTTTCGCGAAAGCGTAATCACCACAATCCTACTGCTTTTTTTCTTTAAAACTGGTTTAAACGACCTTTTAATAAATGTTCAATCGTTATGTTTGTATCAAATATAATACAAGTATCGCCACTTTTAAAGATACGCACAAAGGGTTTCGCAACCTTAACAAGTTCTGACTATGCCCGACATTATTCTTAAAACGACTATAAACGCACCCCAAAAGCTGGTTTTTAACCTCGCCCGCAGTATAGATTTGCACATGTTGTCGTTATCGCACACAAACGAGCGTGCTATCGCCGGTCGTACCGCAGGACTTGTAGAAACTGACGATACAGTGACCTGGCGTGCAAAACATTTAGGAATAACGCGAGAACTTACCAGCCATATTATAGCGGTGCGACCGCACGATTTTTTTGCAGACGTGCAGGTGCGTGGCGCTTTTAAATCGTTCAGACACGAGCACCATTTTAAAACGCTAGAAAATGGGGACACCTTAATGGAAGATTTATTTTCTTACACCTCACCCTTAGGCATACTAGGCAAACTCGCCGACGTTCTTTTTTTAGAAAAATATATGACGCGGTTGCTAGAACAACGCAACACAGCACTAAAAATAGCCGCCGAAAACGGCAGCTGGAAAACCCTACCCGGCATGAACAACGCTGCTTTATAAAAGCGGGCGATTCTCGAAACAAGATATAAAAAAACCCTTTCGGTTAGAAAGGGCTTTTACAAAAAGATGTGCTGACTATGCTTTTACCGCAGTCTCGCTTAATTTACTAGTGAGCTCCTGCGAGATTGCTGTACGTTCAAAAGTAACCTTTCCTGCACCGGTTTCTACCACCACAGTTCCTGGTCCTTCATTAATTTGGGCAACCTTGCCGTGAATACCACTTGTGGTTATAACACGGTCTCCTACTTTAAGGGTCTCAGTAAAAAGTTTTTCGGCTTTACGACGTAGCGACTGTGGCCGTATAATCATAAAGTAAAAAATGATCAAGACGGCAACAAAAGGCCAGTATTGAAGAACGTATTCCATTATTGAGCGTTAGGCAGTTCTTGCACTGCTGGTTGTGCTTTTGCAGTAACATTACCTTTTATAGTAACCGTCTCTGTTCCAGATTCTGTATTTGCTTTTATAGTAACGGTTTTAGTTTGTGCATTAGGTTTACCGCTTGTATTAAATTTTACAAGTAAACTACCTTCTGCTCCTGGTGCGATAGGCTCTTTGGTCCATGTAGGAACTGTACAACCGCAAGTCGCACTAGCGTTAACTACAATAAGTGCAGCTTTACCCGTGTTTTTAAATTTAAATTCATGTACAACCTCGGTGCCCTCTGCAACCGTTCCAAAATCGTGGATAGGCTCTGCAAAAGTCATTACTGGAAAATCACCTATGGTTTGTTCATTTTGAGCAACAGCAGCAAGATTTGCGTCGTCTATTTTAGCAGTTGCTTTTTCATTACAGCTTGTAAGAGCCATCGTAGCTACAGCAGCTACCATTAAAATCATTTTTTTCATGATACTATTTTTTTAAAAGTGTTTACAAATATACGTAAAAAGAAAAACCTAAACAATAGATTCAGGCTATTCCATAAGGCCACGCCCTATTTTATTGAGCTTGTCTTCTGTTTGAAATTCTTTAAGCAGGTTATCTACAATACCGTTAATGAACACGCTGCTTTTAGGTGAGCTGTAATCTTTTGCGATTTCTAGGTACTCGTTAAGAGATACTTTTACAGGTATGCTCGGAAAGTACAGAAACTCTGCCTGCGCCATGATAATAAGTACTAAATCTAATTGTGCGATACGGTCTTTTTCCCAGTTAGGTGTCTTGCCGTCTATTCTACCCAGCAACTCGTCTTGGAACAATATGCATTTTCTAAACAGGCTCATGGCAAACTGAACGTCTTCTGCGTCCTTAATTAATTCTGGTAGAACAACCTCTTTTGTAGGCTTCAACTTTTTTAAGAAGGTAATCACGGCGGTGTTTACTAAGGGGTAGTCGTCTGTCCAAGTAATGCTCACGTCTTCTAAGAAATCGAGTATCTCGTCACTGGGCGCAATAATATCGGTGTACACAAAGTTTAGGAACTTAATGTCTTCTTTAAACGTAGTTTCGGCAGCACTGGTGTACATGACATACTCTTTGCTCACGATCATGGCCTCATATATTTTCTCAACATATTTGAGATCTAAGTGCCACGGTGCTATTTTGCGTTTGGAAAGGGCTTCTTGCAGCTCCTCACTGTTTGCTAGTTTCAACAACGCTTTATTCTCGACAAAAATGCGGGTTAGATTTTTTTGAGCCTCTGACCCGAGCAGTTTATTACTTGCGATAGTCACTTTACCCTCGGCCATTTTATGCAATTCTACAAGCAACTGGCACATGTATAAAAACAAGGTAAAGGTTTGAGCCATGCTGCCGTTGAGAAATTTTTCTAACTCTTTGAGGTCATCTGGTTGCTGTCGTTGGAAAGCAAAAATGGCTTGCATGACTTTAATGCGCAAGTGGCGTCTGGTAAGCATAAGAACGTTTTTATTTTGTGTACAGGATTATTTAATGTAAAACCTGTGTTTACTATATCTGGCAAAAGTATTTTTTTACGGCTACCGCGTGCAAAGATACTACTTATCTATTTTCCTTACGACGCGCGTCTATGCGTGCTTGCGCTATTTGCAATGCCGCTTTGTGCGTGGTTAGGTTATTTTCTTTTGCACGGTTGAGAATTTCTATGGTCGTGGTGTAAATATTTTCAGTCTTGCGCATGATTTCGTTACGATCGTAGCCCTCTAACTCTGCAAATACATTTATAATACCACCTGCGTTTATTAAAAAGTCCGGTGCATACACTATACCTTTTTGCTGTAATAAGACACCGTGCCTGTTCTCGTCAGACAGCTGGTTGTTTGCTCCTCCTGCAATTATGCTTGCTTGTAGCTTGTTAATGGTAATGTCATTAATGGTTGCCCCTAGTGCGCAGGGTGCATAAATGTCCATGTTTTCAGAATACAGGTCTGCACCTCTATAAATACGGGCGCCGTATTTAGTACTTACTTGCTCGAGTCGTTCCTGGTTAATATCTACAATAAAAACTTTTGCACCTTCTTGGGTAAGATACTCTACAAGTGTTTCACCTACATTCCCTATTCCTTCTACATAAATAACCTTGTCCTCTAACTCATCGCTGCCGTACTTAAATTTTGCAGCGGCTTTCATTCCCATAAAAACCCCATAAGCGGTTATGGGCGATGGGTTGCCTGAGCCTCCTTTTTCTTCAGAAATACCCGTTACATAAGGTGTTACCTCACGCACCGTATCCATATCGCCTGTGGTCATTCCTACATCCTCTGCAGTAATGTACTTCCCGCTGAGCGAGTGCACAAACTCGCCAAAACGCCTCATAAGTTCTGGTGTTTTTTGTGTCTTTGCGTCACCTATGATTACCGCTTTACCTCCACCTAAATTTAATCCTGTAATCGCGCTCTTAAAGGTCATGCCTCTAGAAAGTCTGAGTGCATCGTTTAACGCAGCCCACTCGTTGTCATAATTCCACATTCTTGTGCCGCCCAGAGCAGGACCTAGAACTGTATTATGTATGCTTATGATGGCTTTTAAACCTGTATCTTTGTCACTGCAAAAAACGATTTGCTCATGGTCGTCAAAAGACATTTGACCGAAAACAGGATCCTGATTTATCATTTGCGTGAGGCTGGCTTGTATAGACATGGTATTTTCCTTAGGGTGTTAGTTACTCATTTAAGGCGCGCAAAAATACCTCATTTTAGAGATATAGCAAAGTACGAGCGTTAAAATAAACATCTTGCAAAAAAACGTAATCTGGCAAACAGATTATTGCATTATATGAAAGAACTAAAAAAATTAAATCACCTTTTTAAAAGGTACAGATGGCAACTTTTAAGTGGACTGCTTGTTACGGTTATCGCACGGCTACTATCTATAGTACTGCCTAAATATGTAGGCCATATTATCAACCTATTGAATGAGTACGAAAGCAGATCTGCCAAAGATCCAGATGCCTTTAGAGAAGACTTGTTGTGGAGCATTATTATAATTTTAGGCTCAACTTTACTCGCTGCCGCACTTACCTTTGTGATGCGCCAGCTTATTATTGTCGTTTCTAGGCATTTAGAATACGACCTTAAAAACCTTATTTACCAGCAGTACCAGCGCTTGAGCTTAGGCTTTTACAAGCAAAACCGTACAGGTGACCTGATGAACCGCATAAGTGAAGACGTTTCTAAGGTGCGTATGTACATGGGCCCGGCAATTATGTACGGCATGAACATGATCACCCTGTTTGTAGTGGTAATAACGGTAATGATACAGACTGCGCCCAAACTTACTTTATACACCATCGCACCGCTGCCCTTCTTGTCAGTAGCCATTTATCTTGTGAGCCGTGAAATTCACAAACGCTCGCTGCGCGTGCAGGAATTATTGTCCAATTTAAACACCGTTTCGCAAGAATCGTTCAGCGGCATATCAGTCATTAAAGCTTACAACCTGACACCGCAAATAAATGCGCAGTTTGTAGATATTTCAAACGAGAGCAAAGAAAAAAACATAGACCTTGCTCGCATACAGGCTTTATTTTTCCCGTTAATGTTGTTTTTAATAGGATTGAGTAACGTGATGGTCATTTATATAGGAGGTAAACAAGTCATGGACGGAATTATACCTTTAGGAACCATACCAGAGTTTTTACTTTATGTAAACATGCTTACCTGGCCTGTAGCAACATTAGGTTGGGTAACAAACATGGTACAACAGGCAGAGGCTTCTCAAAAACGAATTAATGAGTTCCTAGACATCGTTCCAGAAATACAGAACCCTACTCAAGAACCTGAGACCACGACTGGAGCAGTCAGTTTTAAAAACGTAGATTTTGTTTACGCAGACACAAACATACACGCCCTTAAAAACCTGAGTTTTAATGTGCCTGCTGGCAGCACGCTTGCTATTTTAGGCCGCACAGGTAGCGGTAAATCTACCATCCTAGAACTTATAGGCCGTTTGTACGATACCCAAACTGGTGCAGTTCTTATAGACGGTAAGGATATAAAAGAACACAACCTAGATGCACTGCGACAAGCTATAGGGTATGTGCCGCAGGACGCGTTTTTATTTTCTGACACCATTGCAAACAATATTGCCTTTGGAAAACACGACGCTACACAAGAAGAAATAGAGACCGCTGCTCGCAACGCGGTCGTTCACAAAAACATCTCAAAATTTACAAAAGGGTATGAGACCGTGCTGGGTGAGCGCGGCATAAGTTTGAGTGGTGGCCAGAAACAACGCATTTCTATTGCTCGAGCAATTATAAAACGACCGCAAATACTACTTTTTGACGACTGTTTGAGCGCCGTAGATACAGAAACCGAAGAGAAAATACTAAACAACCTTAAAGGCATCACCCAGAACACAACGACCATTATCGTGAGCCATCGTGTGAGCTCGGCAAAGAACGCTGACCATATTATTGTACTCGATAACGGTGCGATCATAGAACAAGGAACGCACGAAAAACTGCTCCAAGGAAACGGATACTATGCCGAACTGTTTGCAAACCAGATGCTTGAAGAAACTAGCGCATAAAAGAGGTTCTTTTAACATTTTTTTATATTTTTAGCAACAATTTAACCGAAACAGCAACAATGGCCGATAGAGATTTATACGAGCAAGAAGAAATTTATTCAAAAGTAGTGCGCGCAGGAAGGCGCACCTATTTTTTTGATGTGCGTTCCACCAAAGCAGATGACTATTACCTGACCATTACAGAAAGTAAGAAGTTTACTAACGACGATGGTAGCTTTCACTTTAAGAAACACAAAATCTACTTGTACAAAGAAGATTTTGGTGAGTTTACCGAAACCCTAGAAGACATGGTTTACTATGTTTTAAAAAATAAAGGTGAAGAAGTCATCTCGGAGCGCCACCAGTCAGACTACAAGCGCGACGAAACAGAACCAGCACCTCTAGAATCACAAACCCCAAGCGCGTCTAGTTTTACAGACGTAAACTTTGACGATATATAATCTTAGTTTAAATACCTGTAAAAAAGCCTTTCTTGTCGAGGGGCTTTTTCTATTTTTAGACCTTTGCTAGCACGACACCATTATGAAAAAGTTCCTCATTGCTTTTGTTTTGTTTGCTTTCGCGAAAGCATTAACAGCACAAACCCTTGTAAACCCTACTCTAGACTATTATTTACCGGCAGGCGCTACCTACGACCCGACCATACCAAAACCACAAGACGTTATAGGCTACGTACCCGGGACGTGGCACGTAACACATGACAAATTAGAGTACTACATGCGCGCGCTTGCAGCAAGTTCTGACCGCATAAGTTTAACAGAGCGCGGCAAAACGTTTGAAGGTCGCTCGCTGCTTTTACTCACCATAACATCGCCTGCAAACCAGCGTAAGCTCGAACAATTACGCACAGACCATGTTGCGCTTACCACAACCGGTACCGGCGACACTAGCAGCATGCCCGTGGTAGTTTATCAAGGTTTTTCTATACATGGTAACGAGCCTAGTGGTTCTAATGCCTCGCTGTTGCTAGCCTACCATCTTGCGGCAGCGCAAGGCACAGCTATAAACAACGTGCTAGAAAACACCATCATATTGTTTGACCCCAGTTTAAATCCTGACGGGTTGCAGCGTTTTGCAGGTTGGGTAAACCAGCATAAAAGTAAAAATGTAAACCCAGATAATTATGACCGTGAGTATGACGAGGTGTGGCCAGGTGCGCGCACAAATCACTACTGGTTTGATATGAACCGTGACTGGCTGCCCGTACAATTACCAGAGTCGCAAGCACGCATTGCCACCTATCACGACTGGTATCCTAATATACTCACAGACCACCACGAGATGGGCACCAACAGTACCTTCTTTTTTCAGCCTGGAATCCCGTCTAGAACCCACCCATTAACACCTGCTTTAAACCAGCAACTCACTGCAAAAATAGGAACCTATCACGCAGCCGCACTCGATAAAATAGGGTCGTTTTATTATACCGAAGAAAACTTTGACGATTTTTATTACGGTAAAGGCTCTACATTTCCAGACATAAACGGCGGCGTGGGCATTTTATTTGAACAAGCAAGCTCGCGCGGGCACGCACAACAAAGTGAAAATGGCGTGCTTACCTTTCCATTTACCATACGCAACCAGTTTACTGCCGGTTTAAGCACCCTGCAAGCTGCGCAAGAAATGCGCAAGGAACTGCTCGATTATCAGCGGTCGTTTTATGAAAATGCCCGTAAAGAAAGTGCTGCAGAAGGTGGTGCAATTTTATTTGGTGACCATAAAGATGCAGCAAGAACAAACGCGATGGCGCAGATTTTACTGAGACACAAAATAGCACTTTACGATTTAAAAGACGATGTAAGCTCTAAGGACAAAACCTTTAAAAAAGGATATGCCTACCTCATCCCAAAGAATCAAAAAAATGCTCGCTTACTGCAAGCCATGTTTGAAAAGCGCACTACGTTTACTGACAGCCTGTTTTATGATATAAGTGCGTGGAGTTTCCCGCTAGCTTTTAATATGGATTATGATGAGAATGCTTCGCTTAGCTCAAAAGGAACATTACAAGCTATGGATAATGACAAGATTGTGGGTGCAAACGAGGGTTCAGATACTGTGAGTCCTTATAGAATCGTAGACGCATCGAGTTATGCTTACTTACTGCCGTGGAACGAGTATTATGCACCCAAAGCAGTGAACAATTTGCTTGCAAAGGGAGTACGCGTTAAAATGGCCATGCAGCAATTTACGATGAACAGCACAAACTACGATTACGGTACGATTTTAATACCGCTTCAAAATCAAGAATTTACAGCAACAGAAATTCAGGATATGCTGGGCGAGTTGCAAATAGAGAACGAAGTGAAATTTACCGCCGTGCAAACGGGGCAAACCCTAGGAATAGATTTAGGTTCCAACCAGTTTAGAGCCCTTAGTGCACCTAAAATAGCCTTATTTGTAGGAGAAGGCATAGATTATGCTGCTGCTGGTGAACTGTGGCACCTGCTGGATCAGCGTATGGATATACTGGTAACCAAACTAGACATCAACACTTTAGGCGGCAAAGATTTATCCAAATACACCACGGTTATCGTACCGCCTACCTACGGTTCACCAGAAAAAGCGGCTTTAGAAAAACTAAAAGACTGGACCCGCGGCGGCGGCACACTTATAGGTTACGGCAGCGCATTGCGATGGATGAGTAGTGAGAATTTACTACCCCTTACCTTTAAAACTATTGATAACCCAGCAAAGAATATAAACTTCGAACAGCGGGCAGATTTTAATGGTGCGCAAGCCATAGGCGGTGCTATTTTTGAAACAAATTTAGACAGGTCACACCCTATCGCTTTCGGTTATAAAAACAATCAGCTTCCCGTGTTTAAAAACACGACACTGTTTGTGGAACCTCATAAAGACTCGTATCGCAACCCTATAAAGTACACATCGCAGCCACTTATGAGCGGTTACATTTCTAAGCTAAACCTTGAGGCTTTAAAAGGTTCTGTACCATTTCAACATAACAATTATGGCCGTGGTGATGTAATAGGATTTACAGAAAACACCCAGTTTAGAGCGTTTTGGTACGGTACAAATAAGTTGCTTTTTAACGCTATTTTCTTTGCCGAAGAAATGTAGCGTAGAAGAAAAAGCGACCAATTAATGTGCCTGTTCACGGTATGTACTAAGCATAGTCCGTGAAAACCGTAAGCTTAAACGACGTAAAAACCAGGAGGGCACAAAATTAAAGTCTGCGTTGTACTTAAAAACAGCGACATCTACCGTAGCTGCGGCCAACTTTTAAAACTCATAAGTCCAGGTTAGGTGACCCATAACAATGCAGAAAGTCTTACTTTTGAATCTTATTCCACTTGCTTTATGTTTGCACTAGATATTATATGGAATCCACTTGAGGGAATAGACCTCGGATTTTTTAAAATACATTTTTACAGCCTTTCTTATGTAATTGCTTTTGTGCTGGGTTGGTACATTATCAAACCCATTTTTAAGCGTGAAGGTATTTCTTTTGAGAAGCTAGACCCTTTATTTATGTACACCGTTATAGGTTGCTTGTTTGGCGCTCGCGTGGGACATTATTTATTTTATGAGCGTGAGGTCTTATTTACTGATCCACTGCATGTCTTGCTTCCTTTTAGATTAAGCCCTTTTGAATGGACCGGTTTTATGGGTATGGCAAGCCACGGAGCGGCCATAGGTATCATTATCGCTATGTTTTTTTATAGCCGCAAGCATCTTCAAAAGCACATGTTTTGGATATTAGACCGCATCGTTGTTCCTACCGCTATAGGCGGAACATTTGTACGCTTGGGCAACCTCATGAACAGCGAGATAGGCGGTAAAGTGTCGAGTGACCCATGGGCTTTTAAATTTGTACGCGACACGAGTGACGACAACGTGCGCGCCGCACTCTCTGCAACAGGTATTACCGACAAGGATACCGCCATAGATGCACTTGTGAACCAGCCACAATTTGCTAGCCTACTTAACAGTATCCCGAGCAAGCACCCGACTCAAATATATGAGGCATTGTGCTACGTAGGCGTGTTTCTAGTGCTGTACTTTGTTTACTGGAAAACTGAAAAACGCAACAAATTAGGATATATCTTAGGGTTATTTTTTGTATTACTATTTACGGTGCGTTTCTTTATCGAGTTTGTAAAAGAAAAACAAACCGACACAGACTCTTATGAGCTCTTCGGCAGTGTGTTTAATACTGGGCAACTGCTTAGTGTGCCCTTTATACTCATAGGTCTATTTCTCATGTTCAGTCCCGAAGGCTTGTTTAAGAACCCTGAAAAGAAAGCTTAATGACTGCTAGTCATTTACTTTCTTTAGGTTCCTACGGATCGTCTTGCAAACCAATATAGCGGGTATGACTGTCCAACGAGTCTATCACCATTACTTTATCAATTCTGTCAAATGCAGTGCACCGGTTTGAAATAGACACGCGTATATGCGCCATGCCATGTTGCTAGCAATTTTTACAGCTGCATTACCTTAAGCGCACTTAAGTTAAGTAAGGTTTCACCTGTCATTCCCTTGTTTGTAAAAGACATGTTTAAAATATGTTGGGCTATACCGACCGTGTGAGGCACTGTGCCATTGTACTTAGCAGGTTGCTACAACTTAAATTGTAACTGCATAAACAGGGCACAAAGCAGCAACAATCCCTTGCAGATGCGCAATCATCTCAAAAAAAAGATTTACAAAATGACGGCGTGATTCGTGATTTAGGTCAAGTTTGCCCAGCATTTGATTGAGACAAAAACCACCAAATGGTTCTTATTATTATTGCTATACTGCGTCAAGAACCTCGCCTGCCGTAAGCACATACTTAAAATCAGATAGGCATAATAGCAATGCCTATTTAAAAAACCACTACCACATGACCTGGTTTTTAACGTACATTACATCAATGGTTCAGTGTTTGTTATCGAAGCGCTCTCATTTTTTTCAACCATAAAAAATGAACCTCGTAAAGATTTACATGAGCATCGGGACAGGGCTGTTTCGGAGGACTGCTGCGTTGATTGAAAAAAGGCAAAAACCTCTATGACGCAGGCGGCTCTTCATTTCTATAGTATAACGGGCATAGCAACTATTTACGAGGAACAAACAGCAACGTTGTAAAAAAACCCCTTTCTTGTGGAAGGGGGTTTTTTAGTATCTATAACATCATGTTTTATAATGCAGTGCTTAGGTCACTAGTAGTTTATATATACCCAGCTAGAGACGTCGGCCGTAAAACCGTCATTAAATTTTAGCACATAGAAATAGGTTCCCACGGGCAGCAACCCGTCGCCGGATAGCAAGCCACTATTAGGTATACCTGCAAATTCCACATACCCGCTTGCTCTAGTTTCGTACAGTTTAGAACCGTTGCGGTTAAAAATAAGAAGTTCAAAATTATTATATTGATCTAGACCTGGAATGGCAAACGTATCGTTCATACCATCATTATTAGGTGAAAATCCTTCAGGTATCAGTACCTCGCAAAGCTCAACCTCAACGTTAAAAGTAGACACATTAAAACAGCCCGTATCGTTGTCTGTTATCCTAGCATAAACCGTAGCCTGGTTAGAAAGCACAGCCGCTGTGTTGTTTAAAGCATCGTCACCAGCGGTAGCGCTTGCTTCTGAATCATGGTATGTAACTGTAAATGTATCAGCATCCTGCCCATTTAAGAGAACAGCATCATTAACTGATAAATCAAAAGTAGCCATTTGATCTATAGGTGAGTCATCACATTCAATCAAATTTGTTCCAGAGCCTATTTGTGGCAAATCAAGAACTACTAGTTGAAATGAACCTGTAACAAAACAATCAGCGTCGACATTATTAGAAACTCGCACAAAAACAGTTTGAGAGCCTGGTGTTGTATTTTCATAGGCAGCTGTATTTAAAATCGCAGCCGTATTTGCGACGGCATCGGCCTGAGACTCGTGATAGGTCACAGTAAACTCGTTAGGAGATTGTGACCCCAAAATATCTGCGCTTTGCGAATTGAGATCAAACTGTTCTAAACCGTCACCAGAAAGGTCGTCGCACAACTCTAAATCAGGAACTACATTAAACCCGGCTTGGCTATAGACAATGTTTAGTTCTTGAATTTCAAAACAACCCGTTGCTGTGTCTGTCACTCTGACAAATACAATTTCGCTTGCGGTAACATCATAAACCGCAGGCACAGCTATAGGATTCACTTGTGCGTCAGCATCGGCTTGCGTGTTGTAATATTCAAGTGTATAGATTGCGCTATCAAGTCCATTTAAGGTTTCTGCTGCCCGAGAAGTTAAATCTACTGTTGCAGCACCTGTGTTTTGACAAACTACAATTTCAGTAGGATCTACACTTACAATTTCTGCGGCTACATTAATACATACGACCTCGCTGTAGGTACACCCAAAATCGTCTGTAAGCTGAAAAGTATAGCAGTTTTGGCCTGCCATACTAGGCTGCACAACGATAACGCTGCCCGTTGTTGAGATAATATCAGAATTTGTTTGCCACGCCTCAGTAACTTCACCAGGGGTATACGATTGAGCAGTGGGTATAATAGCTGGGTTAAAGTTAATTCCCCATTGAAAGATATATCCATTATCTATGAAAAGGTTGTCGACAATATTTAAACACCACAGACCATTTAAGGTAGACCCTATAAAGTTTGAAAAAGGATCTTCAGGTCTGTAATTACCCGATGGCATAATTCCAGCAAAGGCTGGAACCCCAGCGGTAGCTTGGTCTAGTGTTAATGGTGCTGAATCTGTAAAGAAATAGTCTAAACCCACGCCAGGATTAATAGTACCGTCATCTAGCGCGTTTCCTAAGAAACGACCACCGCCTGTATTAGGATACGATAAAAAAGATACCTGCGCACCATTAGGGGCGGTTAATACAATACTGAGGTCACCCATAAACGAGTGTTCCATATTTATGAAAACGTTTATTAAATCACTCGCATTTTGAAATGTCGTTCCCGGGTTAAAACCAGAAACGTCTATACAGGTTTGGTAAGCAACACCACTACCGTCAGGTAAAAAGGTTTGTCCTGTTATAGGCGGAGCAACGTCTGCAAAAAACTGGACAGTTTCTACTGCGCCTGTTAAGGTTACCTGTTCGCCAAAACATATATCCGTTTCAGATGCAACTGTTCCTGTAAAATCTGGTGTGGTTGAAACGAGAATCACAATATCTTCTAATGTCCTATCCCGGCAGCCTACTTGATCGGTCACGACATAATCTATTACATATATTCCAGGGCCGGTGTATGTTTGAGTGGCTGTGGTCCCTATAACCTCGCTGCCGTCAGCAAGAATGTACTTAAAGGTAGCATTTGCACCGCTGTTGCTAAAATTTGCATTACCTACAAAATTAACGGTTTCACCTTGACAAATTCTTAGAATCCCATCTGCGTCTGGAGCTGGTGTTGTCGTTATTGCGCTCGTAATGGTCTGACAGTTATCAAAACAAGATACGGTAGCATTCCACCCAGCGGCTGTATTTGTGCTATCAGACCTAAATCTAAAGGTTAAACAACCAGAAGTATTTGCAGCAGATGCGAGCCTAGTACCTGGAGAGTTATTCCCTACAAAAACGCCTAGTAATGGGGCAGTGACGCCAGGACCATCATAAATGAACAACAAATCACCAGAGGCTAAAGCAAAAGAGTTGAAAATAACCCGCATCTTATCTGTAGGAAAGGGCGAACAAAAGGTTAACACGGAATCCTCGCCGTTAGCGTAGTTTGCTGTCACCCCTCCAGAATCTAAGAAGTTCCCTGAACAAGTAGTGAATCCACCAGCGCCCATTAAAAACTCTTGAGCTGTACTGTATTGGCTAAAAGCAAATACCATGGTTAAAAAAAGTAGCAGTTTTTTCATAATAATGTTTTGTTAAAATGATATTTAGACTAGCAAAATAAGCAAAATACCAAATAGTTACACCATGCTGATAGTAGTTTTTTATAACAAAATTTATTATTTCTGAACCCACGGGATAAAACACATTTTTTACCGTTTTAAAACAAAAAAATCGCAACAAATGTTGTTGCGATTTTTTAAGGAACTGATGTGATTAAAACCTAAGCCCTAACTAGTTCTTCTTCCTCTTCTAATGGTTCGAGATTTGCTTTAGACTTGTTAAGGGTATCGTACATTAAAGGTGTTGCAATAAATACAGACGAGTATGTACCTACTCCTATACCCACAATCATTGCAAACATAAAGCCTCTTATAGATTCACCACCAAATGAGAATATAGCAATTAATACTAACAAAGTGGTAAGAGAGGTGTTTACAGTACGAGAAAGTGTGCTGCTTATCGCAGCATTAATCGTTTCTGCATAATTATCTCCTAAACGCTCGTTAATAAATTCTCTAATCCTGTCAAAAACAATAACCGTGTCATTTAAAGAATACCCTATTACCGTAAGTATCGCAGCAATAAACGCTTGGTCAACCTCCATGTTAAATGGTAAGAAACGGTGAAATGCCGAGAATATACCTAGAACTATTACCACGTCGTGGAAAACAGCAGCGACTGCACCCAGCGAAAACTGCCACTTGCGGAACCTGATAAGTATGTAAAGGAATACAATTAATAAAGACCCTAGAATCGCATAAATAGATCCTACCAAAATATCGTCGGCAATAGTAGGTCCTACTTGAAATTCAGACATGATACCATACTCCTTACCTTCTGCACTCACGTTTGCAAACTGCTCTTGCGACATCGCTGCTGGCAAATAAGGTTTTAATACGGTATAAAGCTTTGCTTCTATGTCGGCATTTGCTTTTTTCTCGTCGTCGTTAATACGGTACTTTGTACTAATTTTTAACTGATTTGCACCGCCAGATGTCTTTGCTTCAGCACTTGTAAATACTGCTGGAGTAGACAACTTTTTAGTTATCTCAGTAGCATTCATATCTTGTGCGAATCTTACGGTATAGGTTCTACCGCCCGTGAAGTCTATTCCTTCATTAAGACCTGTTGTAAGCAACGACGTTAAACTAGCCGCGAGCATAATTCCCGAAATCACATAAGCAATCTTGCGTTTTTTCAAGAAATCGATATTAATATTTGTAAACCAGTTCTTAGTAACTCCTGACGATAGCGACAGTGTTCTACCATTACTCACATAACCGTCTACAAACAGTCTAGTTATAAAAATCGCGGTGAAAAGTGATGTTGCTATACCTATCATTAAGGTTGTAGCAAACCCCTGAATAGGCCCTGTACCAAAAAAGAATAATACCGCTGCCGTAAGGAAGGTCGTAATGTTAGAGTCTAAAATAGAGCTTAGTGCATTGTTAAAACCGTCTCGTATACTGTCTGCTTGTGATTTGCCTTTAGCAAGTTCTTCTTTTATCCTTTCAAAAATAAGCACGTTTGCATCTACAGACATACCTATAGTAAGGACAATACCTGCAATACCAGGCAAGGTGAGTACCGTTTGTAGCGATGCTAACGCACCAAACATGAACAGTAAGTTTACCATTAAGGCCGTGTCTGCATAAATGCCTGCTCTACCATAGTAAAAAATCATCCATAAAAGAACAATAAGCAATGCTATTGCAAACGACCAAAGACCGCTATCAATCGCCTCTTGCCCTAGTGACGGACCTACTACGTCGCTTTGAATAATTTCTGCACTCGCCGGTAATTTACCAGCACGCAATACGTTTGCAAGATCGTCAGCCTCTGCTACTGTAAAGCTTCCTGAAATCTGGCTGTTTCCCCCTGATATAGGACCGTTTGTAATTCCGGGTGCGCTGTAAACGGTGTTATCTAGCACAACCGCGATTTGCGTTCCGTTTTGAAAAGCCTCGGTAGTCATTTTTTCCCAAGTCTTTGCGCCTTCACTGTTCATGCTCATACTTACCACCACACCACCAGTGGGGCTGTAATCTTGACGAGCGTCAGTAATAACCGCACCGCCTAACGGCGCCTCAGCATCACGATTAGATTTAATAGCATAAAGATCCACAAGGTCGTAGCCCAAGTCTTTATTTTTAATAGGTAAACCCCATACAAATTTAACATTACGCAGCTCTGTAGATAGACCAGCGCGTGCTTGGGTATCGTTCAAGTAACCCATTACAAGCTCCTTGTCTGCTGCGTTAAATGTGGCAACTACCGGCCCTTCGGCATTTCCAGGTGCTAGAATACGCAACGGGTTACTTGCGTTTACAGCATCTACTGCTGGTTTGGCATCTTGCTCATTTGTATTTAACAAACCGTCTATGGTATTTGTTACGACCGCTGTTGAATCTGCGACAGTAGCGTCTGTTGTGGTTGTACTCAATTTTTGTTTCCACAACTCATTTGTAGCCTGAATATAAGGGAAAACTTCTTCGGCTTTAAAAACATGCCAAAACTCAAGTTGTGCCGTTTGTGTAACTGCTTGCTTGATGCTGGTGATGTCTTTTGCACCTGGCAGCTCTATAAGAATACGACCGGAGTTACCCAGTTGCTGTATGTTAGGTTGTGTGGTACCAAATTTATCGATACGCTTTCTCAGTACCTGAAAAGCACTGGTCATAGACGCCTGCAGATCTTCTCTAAGTTTGGGCTCCACATTGCTATTAGTCATACCTACTTCTATGCGACCTACCATGTCCTGGTGTGCAAAGATGTCTGGCGATGCTAGCGTTGCGCCTTTAATGTTGCTAAACTCTTCAAAGAAATAATCTAGATAATCCTTTTGTCCATCTTTAACGCGCTCGTCTGCTGCGGCAAGGGCCTTGCGGAACGATGGGTCGTTAGAACCGTCGGCCATACCTATTAATAGGTCTTTTACTGATATTTGTAGAATAACGTTAATTCCACCTTTAAGGTCTAGCCCTTTTCTGAGCTCTTTGTTCTTTGCGATATCATAAGTCGTGAAGCCACCCCAAAGGTCTTTTTCTCCTACCGAGTCTAGATATTTTTTAGCCGCTTCTTCTTTGAGGCTGTTTACGTTAGTCGCTTTAGAATCTACAATGGAATTTGCATAATTCTCAGCGTCTGTCTCTACCTTATTTGTGATAAATGTATAGGTAAGTTGGAATATACTTACAATTGCAAAAACAATTGCAAATACTCTTACCAGTCCTTTGTTTTGCATTACTTAGGCTTTAATTAGATTTAATTTTAAAAACGAGCAAATATAGGCTTTCACCCGGCTACTGCCAATTTTAATTTAAGAGTTGCACGGCTTGTACCTAGAAGATATTAACATATTGAAAATCAATGCTGTTATTGGGTACGCTTTCGCGAAAGCGCACTCATTACAAACCCTGTTGTACCATACATGAATTCTCTAAACAAAAAAAGCCGCCTAAAAAAGCGGCTTTTTAATGTGATAAGACCAGTTTTATAACAGGTCATTTATTGCACGCACGCCCACTGCACTTTCTGCAAGTTGTGCTTGCTCGTCGCTAGATAGGTTTATTTCTACTATTTTCTCGATGCCATTGCGTCCCAAAACTACAGGTACGCCTATGCATATATCACTTAAGCCATACTCACCGTCTAGCATCACACTGCACGGGAATATTTTTTTCTGGTCGCAGGCGATAGCTTGTACAATGCTTGAAACTGCTGCCCCTGGCGCGTACCAAGCGCTGGTTCCCAACAGTTTTGTAAGCGTTGCACCGCCTACTTTTGTATCTTCTAATACCTGCTCCAGACGTTCTTTACTCAAGAACTCACTTGCAGGAACTGAGTTACGGGTAGCTAGCCTGGTAAGTGGCACCATACCGGTATCGCTGTGACCACCTATAACCATACCGTCTACGTCAGATGCAGGTGCCCCTAAAGCCTCAGCAAGTCTGTATTTAAAACGTGCGCTGTCTAGTGCGCCGCCCATGCCTATGATTCTATGTGTAGGCAAACCGGTCGCTTTGTGCGCCAGATAAGTCATGGTGTCCATAGGGTTGGATACTACTATAAGGATCACGTTAGGCGAATGCTTTACGATGTTACTGGACACGTCTTTAACGATGCCTGCGTTTATACCTATAAGCTCTTCTCTAGTCATACCTGGCTTGCGTGGTATACCTGAAGTTATTACAGCAATATCGCTACCAGCGGTTTTTGAATAATCACCGGTCGTACCTGTGATTTTTGTATCAAAACCATTAAGTGATGCGGTTTGCATTAAGTCCATGGCTTTGCCCTCGGCAAAACCTTCTTTAATATCCAGTAGCACTACTTCACTAGCAAAGTTCTTGATAGCAATATACTCAGCGCAACTTGCGCCTACTGCTCCGGCTCCTACAACGGTAACTTTCATTATATATGTATTTTAAAATTTATTATTCGTTTTCAACTAGAAAAACCTTTGGTAAAAATACAAAAAAACAGCGTGCTATCGGAACTCATTTTTACTTAAAGTTTTCAGAAAATCACATTGCTATGGCTTCGATTTCTTATCGCCGTTGCCTATATTAAACCCGAGCGCAACAGTGGCTGTTTGAAAAGCACCAAAAGTATAATCTGCATTTAGGTTAAAAGCACCTAACTTGATACTGGTCCCTAGGGTTCCCAGCAAGGAAGCAACGTCAGACTGCACTGAAATAGGGTCTTCAAAACTTGTAGCGACAGGAAATAGTACAGAGTTAGATCTGAAGGTGTAAGTTCCCAGCAAGTCAGTTTCTGTATTGCCCGTGGTGTAATTAACACCACCATACACATTAAACACTTTGTAAGTAGTAGATGCTATAGCCGCCACTGTTAAACTGGTTGTGTTTGTTTCTAATCGCTGGTTATTTCCTGCAACAACAGCACCGTCTTCAAAGTCGTAACTACCATCTAACATGGTATAGCCTACTAAGGCGCTAATGGCTATAGGAAAACTGCCGTCCTTATTATTATCTGTAAAAAGTTCAGAAAGCTCCCATTGCAACGCGCCACCGTAAAGTGCTATCTCGCCTTCACCGATGTTACTTTTAGGAATAATGCGCCCTTTAAATTCTAGACCAGCGCCCAAGCCCACGCCTAACTGCAAGAATGCAGCAGGAACTAAATCTACGCCCCGACTAGCGAGTCCTTGAGCAAGTACGATGCTGCTTTGGTCGAGTATCAACCCTGTTGTGCGATCACGTGATGTTATTATTAAGGACTGGCTTGGGTTATTTTCACCTAAGGCTGTTGCAACAAGTCTGGGCGTTGTACTACCGTCGCCAAAGGTAACAGCTATATCGCCTGGCGGGTTGTTTGTATTATTGTAACTGCGCTGTATGGTTGCCTGATAGGCTACGGGATCTAGTAAGAACGACTTTCTATCTTCCGGTGAAAAGGTAGCTTGCCCTTTCAAGCTTATAGAAAATGCGCCGGGCTTGAGTACTCTAGCGTCATTATACCAACCGGTACCTAAGTTTAAGGTGTATGCTTCACCTGCTGGAGCCATGTATTTGTTTGCATAGTCTTGAGCGACCTCAATACCGGCAGCGAGAATTTCTGAAAACCCGTCTTGTGCCTTTGCGTTAAAACTACACATGGCAATAAGTACTATAAATCCCCTTTTTTTCATATTGTAAATGTTTGATTCAATCTTAGGAACGTAATACAGAATAATATATTCCTAAACATCTGGACAAAACCTTTTCTTAAGGCTTTAAAATATAAAAGACGCCCATATGGGCGTCTTTTATCTACTGTACGTATGGAAAGTTAGGCGTCTATTTTTGCATAAATAGCGTTCTTCTCTATAAACTCTCTACGAGGTGGTACCTCATCACCCATGAGCATGGAAAAAATGCGGTCTGCCTCTACATTACTGTCTATGGTAACTTGTCGCAGGGTTCTAAACTCCGGGTTCATGGTCGTGTCCCATAGCTGGTCTGCGTTCATCTCGCCTAGTCCTTTATAACGTTGTATTCCTGCACCTGTACCCATTTTCTCAACGATGCCGTCACGTTCTTTATCGTTCCAAGCATACTGCTTTTTTGTACCTTTTTTAACGAGATACAATGGTGGTGTAGCGATATAAACATAACCTTGCTCCACAAGCTCACGCATGTATCTAAAGAAAAACGTAAGAATTAAAGTTGCGATGTGCGACCCATCTATATCTGCATCACACATGATCACGATTTTGTGATAGCGCAATTTTGTTATGTTCAATGCTTTAGAATCTTCTTCTGTGCCTATAGTCACGCCTAGTGCGGTGTAGATATTGCGTATTTCTTCATTTTCAAAAACCTTGTGCTGCATGGCTTTTTCAACATTCAAGATTTTACCACGCAACGGCAATATTGCTTGAAAATTACGGTCTCGACCTTGTTTTGCAGTTCCACCTGCAGAGTCTCCCTCTACCAGAAAAACCTCGCATAGTGCAGGGTCTGTTTCAGAACAGTCTGACAGCTTCCCTGGCAAGCCACCACCGCTCATTACGGTTTTGCGCTGCACCATTTCACGTGCTTTGCGGGCTGCGTGTCTCGCGGTTGCTGCTAGAATTACTTTTTGGACAATAGTGCGGGCATCATTAGGGTGCTCTTCTAGATAATCTTCTAGCATTTGCGATACCGCTTGCGACACTGCGGCGGTAACCTCACGGTTACCCAATTTAGTTTTGGTTTGCCCTTCAAACTGCGGCTCCTGAACTTTTACAGAAATAATAGCAGTTAGGCCTTCTCTAAAGTCATCACCGGAAATATCAAATTTTAATTTATCCAACAAACCACTATTGTCTGCATATTTTTTAAGTGTGGTCGTTAAACCACGTCTAAAACCTGCAAGGTGCGTTCCACCTTCATGGGTGTTAATATTGTTTACATAAGAAAAGAGGTTCTCTGAGTAACTATCGTTATAAACCATGGCAACCTCAACGGGAATACCGCCTTTCTCACCTTCCATAGAAATAATATCTTCTATAATAGAGACACGGGTGCTGTCCAGGAAACGAATGTACTCTTTCAATCCTTCTTCAGAGTGAAAAGTTTCTGTAATGTACTCGCCTTTATTGTCTTTGTGGCGTCTATCAGTAATAGTAATGTGGATACCTTTGTTCAAGAACGAAAGCTCGCGCATACGAGAAACGAGGGTATCGTAATTATACTCAATAGTTTGCTCAAAAATGGTGCTGTCTGGCAGGAAGGTGACCTCTGTACCGCGCTTATCTGAAGTTCCTATCTCACGCACGGGATACATGGCTTTACCCTTTTCATATTCCTGCTCGTACACCTTGCCATCGCGGAAAACGGTTGCCTTTAAATGACCAGAAAGTGCATTAACACAAGAAACACCTACACCGTGAAGACCACCAGATACTTTGTAAGAGTCTTTATCAAATTTTCCACCGGCACCTATTTTTGTCATTACCACTTGTAATGCCGACACGCCCTCTTTCTTGTGCATGTCTACAGGTATTCCACGGCCGTCATCTAACACGGTAACACTGTTATCCTCGTTTATAGTCACGAAAATATTATTACAGTAACCTCCCATGGCTTCGTCTATGGAATTATCTACGACCTCATAAACTAGATGGTGCAAGCCTCGTGTCCCCACGTCACCTATGTACATGGATGGGCGCATGCGCACATGTTCCATGCCTTCTAGCGCCTGTATGGAGTCAGCGCCGTAGGCTTTTTTATTTTCTTCGCTCATAAATATGTGTGAATTTTACTCAATGTTAGGTATTAAACAAAAATAAGCAAACACTAGTGTTTACAACCCTTTACGCAGGGTTTAAAGCTCCAAGTTATTAACAAATTATCAATAGTTTGCGGCTCAATGCTCGCCATTTTGAGTAAGTAAAGGTTGAAATTGTCATTAAGGTAGCACTGACCGCATAATTAATGGTTTTTGAGATAGGCGGTATAACCACAATAAGCGCTGAAAGCTTATGTACTATGGTATATTTAAGTATTTATGTGTTTGCAAGGACACCTGCCACTCTGGATTTTGCATGACAAATTCCGTTATAAGTGGTATCATTTTTTCGCGCACAGACCATTCAGGTTGCAGGTATAATTTACAGGTAGTAGAGACTTTGAGTGATTCCGCTTTCGCGAAAGCGAGATCATGACGATTAAACACGATAACCTTAAGCTCTTGTGCTGCCTCATAAACCTCGGGAAGCGGCATTTTCGCTTTTTTAGGTGAAAGACAAATCCAGTCCCATGAACCCGTTAAGGGGTATGCACCACTGGTCTCTATGTGCACCTGCATACCACGGTCTTTAAGACCCGCGGTTATAGGCCCCATGTCCCAAGTGAGCGGCTCACCACCAGTAATTACAATGGTTTTAGAATGTTGTGCAGCGTTCTCTATAATCTGATCTATACCTGTAGGCGGGTGTTTTTTGGGATCCCAACTTTCTTTAACATCGCACCAGTGACAACCTACATCGCAACCGCCTACACGTATAAAATATGCCGCCCTGCCCGTGTGGAACCCTTCACCCTGAATGGTGTAAAATTCCTCCATAAGCGGCAACATAAGGCCTTGTTTAACGCGTGTTTCTGTAGCTTCCTGAATCATGCCGCAAAAGTACAGATAATGCCGTTAGTAGGACAATAACCAGTCATATTTCTAGGGGTGTAGGGCATATTTTATTACGCACCATCATAAGAAACTATCTTTTTTTGTGTTTTACAACAATGCACTTCGGGGTTAGTTCTGGTAAGCATTAAAAATCCATGATTTGTTAAACCTATTATTTCTGTAACTTTTGAATCAAAGCAAACCACGATGTCAAATAAGGAACCTTTTATACAGCATATTACAAACGGTTTCAGTTTCAAAGGGGTTTTTATAACCACAAGTGCTGCCATGCTCGACGGTGAACCGCTCGCTGGTGCGCAGGTAAAAACAGCTGCAAAAACAAGAAACCGTCGTGATTTAATAGCAGTTGCAACCGGTACAGGAAAAACAAAAACCCTGCAAGCTCTTGCCAAACAACTCTCTCAAAAGGAAGTTCCGGTGCTGCTCATGGACATAAAAGAAGGCCTTTCTGGTATCGCGACGGCAAGCGAAGGACACGAAAAGATTAATGAGCGCCATGACAAAATAGCCATTCCGTTTAAGAAACATAAATAGCCTGTAGAGATCATGACCATAAGGGAGCAAGCTGGCGTATGCGAGTTTGGATCTACGTTGTTATAACGTATTCTAGACGTTGCGGAGATGCAGGCAGGTATCATAGCCGAGGTCTTTAAGTATTGTGACTACCATAAATTGCCCTACTAGATTTAGAAGACCTTAAAAAAGTACCGTTCTATGCAACGGGTAGCGGTAAAGCAGCATTTGAGGCATCTTATGGACGGGTATCCTCGTCCTCTGCAGGAGCGATACTGCGCAAAATAATCGAACTCGAACGGCAAGATGCTGCTACTTCTTTTGGCGAGCGCAGTTTTGAAGTAAAAGACCTGATGCGCAAAGACAGCAACGCTCTCGGATATGTTAACATTATAAGACTAACGGACGTGCAAGACCGACCTAAACTGTTTTCTACCTCTATGTTAAGCCTTCTTACCGAGATATACTCTACGTTTCCCAAAAAAGGCGATGCTGACAAGCCTGAGGTCCTACTCTTTATAGCCGAAGCGGATTTAATAGTTGACGAGGCAAACCACGCGCTGCTCAACCAAATAGAGCTTATTGTAAAGCTTATACGTTCTAAAGGCATAGCACTTTACTTTGTCACTCAAAACCCGACTGACGTGCCAGAAGGGGTGCTGGGAGAACTGGGACTTAAAATACAACACGCCTTGCGAGCCTTTACAGCAAACAATCGTAAAGCTATTAAACTAACGGCACAAAACTATCCAGAAACCGACTTTTATGACACCGCCGAGGTGCTTACGTCACTGGGTATAGATGAAGCTCTGGTGTCTGCGCTCGACGAAAAAGGAAGACCTAACCCACCCGCTGCTACCACGCCGCGTGCTCAAGAAAGACGAATGAACGCGCCTACAGACCGCAAGTTGAGCGAGCTGATTGCCGACTCACCACTTGCTGATGCGTACAACAAACTCATAAACAGGGAAAGCGCCAAAGAGATCCTGACAAAAAAATAAAAGAAGCAAATGCAGAAGAAATAAAAGAAAAAAGCAGGCAAAAAGAAGAGAAAGCTGCAAGTCGCACAACCACGAGCACTACACGAGAGGTACGGCACAAAGTCCTGTTTTAAAGGTATTAACGAGAGCGTCTTTTATACGCGGTGTACTGGGTATTTTAGGCAAAGCCATGCGTTAAAAAAATAGTTGCATTTTAAGATTTTTCTAACCCTTAGACATCGTAATTTTGCAGCCGTAAAAAAAGTACAATGAAAAAAGTTATAGTGCTCGTTTGCAGTATCATTATCCTTGCAGGCTGTAAAAATTCACAAGAACAATTTGCATGGTCTAAAGATCGGGTAGGTATGCTTACTAAAGAGCACATCGTAGCGCAGCTAGACAGTTTGTACAGTAACGACAGCATCGTAAGACCAGAAGCCCAGTCAGAGTATGAGCGCGTATCTGGTATTATAGAGATTTATGAGAAAGGTGGAGCGCATCTTTTAAGCTTAACGCCATATACAGCAAATGATCCGAGCTCTAAAATTGAGTACGTGCAAATACGCGATGCACGTTTTAAAACTGCCAAAGGCATTACCTATAACAGCACGTTTAAAGAAATAAACGATGCATATACTATAAGCAGTGTAGATTTATTAATAGATAACGCACAAGTACGCGTAGATGAGCAGAGTTTTTATTTTACCATAGGCCAAAGCAATTTACCTGAGTCTGTTAAATATGACCCAGCTATGGTACTAGACATAAACATGATTCCAGACAACGCGACACCAGAATATGTGTTTGTAAGCTGGTAAATACACTATATGAAAACATTTTTAAACAAAGCCATACCTAAACTGTATGGCTTTTACTTTAACATACTCGCCATTTTTTCTGGGAAGTTAGCAGCCCAAAAAGCGTTGAGCGTTTTTTCTATTCCCAGAAAAGGAAAAATTAGCCCTATACAAGACCAGTTCTTAAAAACCGGAAGTAAGCAGCTCATAGGCTGGGACGAGGGCCTGTATGCGCTGTACCGTTGGAAAGGAACCGGGGCAACGGTACTCCTATTACATGGCTGGGAGTCAAACGCTTTTAGATGGAAGTACCTTATCGAGCCGCTACTTAAAAAAAATTACAATATCATTGCCATAGATGCACCCGCGCATGGTGGGTCAGACGGCATAGAATTTACCGCCATAAAGTATGCTAAAATCATAAAGCAGACCATAGCACTTTATGAACCCGAACTGCTCGTTGCGCATAGTGTAGGAGCTATGGCTACCATTTATCAAGAGCATAAACATGCACATAATTGTATCAAAAAATTTGTTTTTTTAGGAAGCCCAAATAAACTGGAAGACGTTATGCGGGGCTACCAGCGCGTCGTTTCGTTTAACGAGTCCGTTTATAGCGCATTAGATAGGTTGATACACAAAACCTTTGGCATGTACATTCAAGATTTTAATAGTGCAGATTTTATACGCAGTATTAAAGTCCCTGTGCTCCTTGTGCATAACCCAAACGACGCGGTAATTACCTTTAAGTCTATGCAAGAAATAGCCTCGCAACTACCACAAGCTAAAACCTATACCTCGTTAACTGGTGGCCACAGTTTATATACCCCTGAGGTTATAGATGCGGTGATCGATTTTATAGAGACTCCTTAATTTAAAGTTTCGTTAACTGGTTGCAGCCGTTGTTTTAGGTATATTTAACTGCAAATAAACGCTCAACTTAATGTAAACAGCAATATGGCTCCTCCCGTAACTTCATCTAAAGTGAACCAGTATATCGTAATCGCACTGCTCACGATGACGGCTTTTCTTTTTATCAGAGAACTAGCTCCCTATCTAGGAGGTTTTCTTGCGGCTGTCGCTATTTATGTAATGCTAGTAGGTTTTCAGCGCAAGCTAGAAGCGCGGCGGTGGAAAAAAAGTATTGTCGCCTCTTTAATGTTAGTCCTTGCTACGCTTATCATTCTTATACCCATAGGACTTATGGCACTTATGCTCACCTCTAAAATTAATGATGCCATAGATAACAAAGATGAAATTGTGACCTATGTACAAAATACCGTTAAAACCATAGAAGGCAAAACAGGTTTAGAACTTAGCCAGTATATAGACGCAGAAAGTATAAGTACCTATGCGTCCAGTTTTTTATCGAACATAGCAAATTCAGGCGTTACCTATTTTATAGTTATAGGTATCATGTATTTTGTACTTTATTACATGCTTACAGAACGAGAAACATGGCAACAAGCGTGTTATGACTACTTGCCTTTTAAAAAGAAGAATATAAAAAAACTAGGAGAAGACTCCTTAATGCTTATTAAATCTAACGCAATAGGCATACCCCTAGTGGCTGTGCTGCAAGGTATTGTTGCACTGGTAGGTTTCTTAATTTTTGGGGTTGAAAATGCCTTTTTCTGGTTTGTCGTTACCGTTATAGGTAGCATGATACCCTTTGTGGGAACCGCATTAGGTATTTTGCCAGCGACCATTATACTCATTGCGCAAGACCATGTGGGCATGGCAATAGGGTTTTTAATTTACGGGGTTGTGGTCGTAGGATCTACAGACAACCTTTTTAGACTTGTTCTACAGCGCAAACTCGCAAATATGCACCCGCTGGAGACCCTACTGGGAGTAGTCGTGGGAATTCCCCTTTTCGGCTTTATGGGGCTTATTTTTGGTCCAGCGCTGGTGAGTTTGTTTTTACTGGTCGCCCGCATGTATAGATCAGAATATGTTCAAAAACCCGAAGTAAAAAAAGCGCTTAATGAATCATAGCTTTTAATAATTCCTTATTTTTATACCAAATAATCACACATGAGTAAAGCAGTAAAATTACAAGATAAAATAGACGACGTTTACATAGCACAACGCAAACTCTTTATATGGGGTATGGTAGATGACAAGACCGCGCAACACTGCGTAGACCGCTTGTTGCTTTTAGACGCTATAAGTGACGAAGAAATAACCTTTATCATAAACAGCCCAGGTGGTTATGTAACCTCTGGCTTTTCTATTTATGATACCATGCAGCAAATTAAAAGCCCTGTAAGCACCGTTTGTAGCGGTCTTGCAGCATCTATGGGTTCTATACTACTCTCTGGTGGCACAAAAGGACGCAGGTTTATACAACCTAATGGTCGCGTGATGATACACCAGCCTAGTGGTGGTGGTCGGGGAACCAGCGTAGACATAGAAATCACTGCTGCCGAAATCGTAAAAACTAAAGAACTGAGCGCAAAAATACTGGCAGACAACTGTGGTCAGGATTTTGAGAAAGTGATGAAAGATTTTAACCGCGATTACTGGATGGGAGCTGACGAGGCCGTTACATACGGTATCGTAGACGGTGTTATCTAAACTTTGAGAAATCATTAACACAAGCCATTCCTTAAAACCGAATGGCTTTTTTTATTTTTAACACTATGAAACTTACACCATTTCACCTCGCTATTCCGGTTAAGGAAATTACCACAACCCGTGATTTTTATAGAGACACGCTAGGCTGCAAAGAAGGCCGCAGTTCAGACCACTGGGTAGATTTTGACTTTTTCGGTCACCAGCTTGTTATTCATATTTCTGACAATGCCCCTGGGGTTTCTACAAATGCCGTAGACGGTAAGGCTGTTCCCGTTCCGCATTTTGGTGTGGTACTGGAATGGGATGTTTTCCACGCTTTCGCGAAAGCGTGCACAGAAAAAGGAATCGAGTTCATTATAGCACCTTACATACGGTTTGAAGGGCTGCCGGGTGAACAAGCGACCATGTTCTTTTTAGACCCGAGCGGTAATGCGCTGGAATTCAAATCATTTAAGGATTTTAACCAAATTTTTGCGACATGAACCTAACAAGACTAGTTACACCCGATGAGGAGTTTACTAAAAAGCTAACTCAAAACACCACTATAGCAGACGCAGACCGCATAATTCAAAGTAAAGGAAAACTGAGCATGATACTCGCGAGCGTGGGACAGCTCAGAAAGTACCGCAAAATGGGTGAGGTGATGCTCTTAATGATTAAAGATTATCGCAGCGGCTTGTATAAAGAAATACCGTGGTTTACCATTGCCGCCGCAGTAGCTAGTTTGTTATATGTGCTCAGCCCCATAGACATGATTCCCGATTTTATACCTATTTTGGGCTACATAGACGACTTAACTGTGCTCACCATAGTAATGGGTTGGATAGATACAGACCTGCATAAGTACCTAGACTGGAAACTAAAACAACCCGCACAGCCATAGTTACCGCTTAAAAACACGCTCGCCGTTAATATAGGTAGCTTGCACTTTAGTTTCAGGCACTTTTTTAATAGCTACGGTCATGATATCTTGGTTAAGTATAACAAAATCGGCAGCTTTACCTACCTCTAAACTGCCTTTTTCTTGTTCTTCAAAATTTGAAAATGCAGCCCAGATGGTCATGCCTCGTAAGGCCTCCTGTCTCGTTAGTGCCTGCTCTGGTAAAAATCCTTGGGCAGGATAACCACTTACATCTTGTCTAGAAACGGCTGCATAAAAGGTTAGAAATGGGTTTACTTGCTCTACGGGATAGTCTGTTCCCAGCGCTACGATCTTCGATTTTTCTAATAAGGTTTTGTAAGCATACGCACCTTTTATGCGCTCAGCACCTACTCTCTCTTCAGCCCAGTACATATCACTAGTAGCGTGCGTAGGTTGTACAGATGGTATAATATTAAACTCGTTAAAGTAACTGAAATCTGCCGTGCTCACTACTTGGGCATGTTCCACACGCCAGCGGCGGTCTTTTTTATTTTTAAGCAATTCCTGATAGGTCTTTAATACCACAATATTTGCACTATCGCCTATGGCGTGGGTGTTCATTTGGTAATCTGTGGCGACTATGCGTCGTGCAGCGGCTTTAAAATCTGCAACGCTGCTTAAAAGAGCACCGTGATGGTCGTGTTTATCACTGTATGGTTGTTTCATAGCTGCGCCACGACTGCCCAGCGCGCCGTCAGCATAAAATTTAACAGAGCGCACGTTAAGCTTGTCTGTTTTAATCACTCCTTTTTTAAGGTAGTAATCTACGTTTGCCGCAGTATTTGAAACCATTGCATACACTTTAATTTTTAAGGTTCCCGCTTGCTGCAAGCTGTCTATAAGTTCTATGGTTTCCCGCATAAGACCTGCATCGTCCACAGTGGTGAGTCCATAACTAAAGTTTATTTTTTGCGCGGCTAGCAGCGCGGCTATGTCGTCTTGCTTAGAGTCTTTGGGAAAAACGGCCTCCACAAGTTCCATAGGGTTATCTACTAAAAGGCCTGTTAGTTTCCCATCACGTTGTTCTATAGAACCACCAGTTGCGATGGTTTCTAAGGTAATACCGGCAGCTGTTAGTGCTGCCTGGTTTACTAGCATGGCATGACCGTCTATACGAGTTAAGGCTACAGGTGTGTTTGGGAAAAGCTCATTTAATTGGTCATTTGAAGGAAATTCTTTGTTTTCCCAGTCGTTCTGGTCCCAACCGCGACCTATGATAAAAGATTTGTTGTTTTCTTTTTGAAATGCAGCAACGCGTTCTATGACCTCAGCATAACTGGTCGTGCCCATTAAGTCCACACGTTGCAACTGCTGCCCAAGCCCATAAAAATGGCAGTGTGCATCTATGAGTCCGGGGAAAACTGCTTGTCCTTGTGCATCTACGGTTTCTGTAGCTTTCAGGTTTTTGAGTTCGTCGTTTGTGCCTACTTTATATATTTTACCGTCTTTTACGGCAATGGCCTGCGCGGTGCTAAATGCATCGTTCACAGTATAGATGGTGGCGTTTATGATGAGTAAATCTACTTGTTCTTGTGGCTGCTGGCAGCTCGTAAGTACAAGTGTCGCTAGTATTATGTAGAAGGTTCTTTTCATGGCTTAAAGGTAGTATTTTGTTGGTTGCTCAAACCCATTCTACGCGTTAGAAATACGAAAGTGTTTATCAATGCGAGCCAAAATTAAGAATGTGCAGTATATTGCAAACACCTTTTTCTTGTGCGATTTCTATCGCTATGCATTAGAAGCTTACTGATTTAAAATGATTTAGGTCGATTTTTAGAAATCCTATTGTATAAAATGGGTTGTGCAATAACGTTTTATGTTGTAAACGATGCAGCCTTTTTAATTGTTTGAGATTCCCTACAAATTTATTAAGCCGTACTTCAAAACATTTTGATCCGGCATAACTGTCTTGCTATCGTGAACTCTTAGAAAAAACAACGTGTTTCAAATTGTTGTAACGGGCTACTTTAAGAAAAGCCTTTTTTTCTTTTAAAATGCATCGTCCTACACTTCATAAAAAATAGATGGTGCACATAGTTTACAACAAAGTCAACGTTTTAATGTTTAATTTCTCATCTCTCTTTTCTAATCTCTAATCTCTCCTTTCTAACGGCGCAGCGGTCGTATACCTTTTACCAGAACCATTTTCTAGACCATATTTCCCCTAAAAATCAAATTTATAAACCGCACCACCCATTACTTGCAAGCTTTGTACAGCAAAATCCTGATAGAACTCATAGTTGCCACCTGTTAAGTTATTACCTCTTAAAAAGGCACTTAGCTTCGGGTTTATTTTGTAGTTGATGTCTATGTTTAAGTCTGCAAACGAGTCTAGTGTGCTGGCGCCTTCCCCTTTTCTCCACACCTCACGTTCCCCTACAAAGTACAGGGTTGCGCCCAAATTCCATTTGTCGTTGAGCTGGTAGTTTGCCACAATATCTGATGTGAACTTAGGCAAGTGCGATGCTACATTGCCAAAATCTACTCCATTCTTAACCGTGTAACTATTAAACTGCCCGTTAAGGGTAATGTTAAAAGTTTCATTCACATCAAAGCCTAACGACGCGCCACCAAAACCAGTGTTCAGATCGCCATACTGTGTATAGAACACATTTCCAAAAACAAATGGTCGTGTTTCTATAACAGTGGCTATTGTCTGGTTGCCTGCATCTTTGGTATAGAAAAAGCGGTCGTTTTCTATGCGATAGCCCGCATAAAGTCGGTACGAAAACTGCTCTGTTAGTTTGCCTTTAATACCTAGCTGCGCATCTAGCTGTCTGCTGGTAGGCATTACTGCGACAGCTGGTGCAAGAAACAGATTCTCGCCTGCAAACTGCTGCAAGCTGTTCATGTCCATGTCGCCGTTAATGCTGGTGTAGGCAACTAGTTTTTCTTCGGCGACAATGTAGCTGGCGTCTATAGCTGGGTAAAAATTAAGTTTCCCTTCAGAACGCTCGCTGTCGTTGAGGTAATTTAGGCGTGCGCCAAAGGTTGCTTTATAGTTATCACCATATAAATTAATACTTGGGTTTATGGTGGTGCTTAAATACCCATAATCTGTAGGAAAGGTAGGCAACCCTTGTTGCCCAAAAGAACCTTGTAAATAGTCAACTAAAATGCCCAAACCTATTTCTGAGTCCATCACTTCAAAATTTAATCGTGGTGCGATATTAAAGCGCAACTCGCTAGCGTCTGCACCAGAGCTTAAACCGGTAAGACCTACTTTTACTTCACTTAAAATACTGTCAAAAAACGTTGCGCCACCACCTATACCATAAGAAAAGTAGTTCACGCCTACATCTATCGCGTCTGGGTCTGGAATTAAGAGTCTAAAAGGTTCGTGCACACCATACAGGTTTGCGGTCTGATACCGCGCGCCGGCATTTATATTCCAGTTTGCTTGCTTGGTGCGTGAGCCATAAGAAAGTTCTAGCGAGCTGTCTGAAAAAGCATCGTCAAAAAACGCTTCGTCTATGCCACCTTGCGAGGAATTGTGATTTAAAAACACACCCAAATCAGAATCTTTATCTACCTCAACATTTGCTGCAAACTCTGCCAGCACGTTTGTATAATTACCTACACCTAGTCGGGCATAGTTGTCAAAGTATTTAGGCCGTTTTTTCTTTTTGAGCGTTGAAAGCTGTCCTGTCGCTGGCGTAAAGGTAGAAGCTACAGGAACTGAGAAAATGGTGTAGGTAACCGGTTTTTTCTTAATTTTTGTGGTATCGTTAACCGTGGGAACGCTCTTTATTTTAAAAGCATCGCTTATGGTAGGGTCGTACGGTTTTATAACCGTAATAGAACCACCATTAAGCCTGTCTTCTTCTTCAGGTTTTTGAGCGGTTACTACGGTAGCCATGCTCATAGTTAGTGCTAGAATACTGTATTTTATAGTGTTGTTCATCGCTGGTGCTAATTAGTTTTGTGCAGGTACTATGGACGAGTTCGTCTTGGCCTCTGTGGTTTTTATTTTATTCAACTCGCTTTGCGCCTCTGTTTGCAGGTCTGGATACTGGGCAAAATTATCTACTACATATTGCAAGATGGTAGTTGCGTTCAGGGTCTCTTTTTTAGCATAGTAACTGGTGCCCATTACCACAAGTCCTTTTGCACTCCACAGTTTAAAGCTTGCATAGTCTTTGGTGTTTTTTTGCACGGTTGCTATAGCAGCATCGTGTGCATTTTCTTTATTTTCAAAATATGCCTTGTAGTAAAAAGCCTCTGCGGCCAGGCTACCTGTTGCTGTAGCTCGTACTTTTTCATAGGCTATTTTTGCAGCTGCCTCGTCACCTTGTTTCCACGACGATCGTGCTTTTATAATACTCGCATCAGAGCGTGCATTGTTTGTCGCGGTAGGGTCTGCAAGTACTTTTTCTGCATACACGACAGCTTGTGCATAATCGTCTGTTTCATAAAATGCTTTCATGAGGTTAGACTGCGCATAGATTATATTTTGAGGGTAATCTGCTAGTGTTTCCAGTTTTTTAAGTACCGGTATCGCTTTCGCGAAAGCAGAACTAGCCAGATACATCTCACTTAAACGAGCCAGTGCCTGTTCTGTAAACTCACTGCGTCCTTTATTTGCAACAAATTCAAAATGCGGTATGCTTTCTGTCTTTTTATCGTCGGCATACAAGGCTTGTGCAAGGTAAAAGTTTGCCTGCAACGAGTGCTTGCCGTTAGGAAATTGCGACAAGTATTTTCTCATTTCACGAGCTGCGGCAGCCATCTCCCCTCTAATAAAGGGTTGCTCTGCACTCTCGTAGGCTGTATCGTCCAGTTCAGCATCTGTAATATCTATGCCCTCTATACCGCGCACCCATGCGGCATAATCGTTTGTTTTGCCTTGGTCTATATAAATTTGTCTAGCGCTACCTATCGCTTGTGATGCTTGTGGCGAGCCCGGGTATTTTTTAACGACATCTTTAAACACTGCGAGTGCGGCGTCTAGTTTTGAATCGTTATAAAATTGTAGCCCTTTGCGCATCATCGCTTGCGAGGTATAAACGCTGGTCGGAAACTCGCGTATAAGCTGGTCGTATGCAATTATACCTTCTGTAATATTGCCGTTGCTTATATAGGTATTTCCCAGTTCAAAAAGTGCATCGTCTCTGTATGGACTGTTTTTAAAAGTAGTAACCAGCTTGCTCAGGCCTTGTATTTTGTTGTCTATTTTCTGTACAAAGCCATAAGAAATCGCCTTTTGGAACCATGCATAATCGCCGTTAGGGCTGTTCATGTCTATGGCTTTATTGTAATAATCCATACCAGGCCAGTACTTTTTAGAGACAAAATTTGCATCGGCTATGCGCAGGTAGGTGTCGTTGAGGCGTGCCCTATCTTTTTTTGCGGCAGCTTGCGTTTCATAATCCATAAAAGCGGTTATAGCGGCGGCATAGTCCTTAAGTTTAAAATGGGTATAACCCAGATTGTAGTTCAGCACGTCATCTTCGTCTATAGCGACTTTTACAGCTTTGGCTTGTTTAAATTGGGTGAGTGCGGTGTTAAAGTCGTTTACCTGGTAAGCACTCTCTGCCTTCCAGAAATGGGCTTGCTTTTTAATCGCTGCGTCTGTTGCATACTTTAAAGTATTGTCCAGGTTTTTTATAGCCTCTTTATAGTCGCTGGCATTAAACAGGTTTAAACCATTATATAAGGATACCTTTGCATAAACCGCTTCATTGCCTTTAATGCGCCCTTTTTCTAGTAGTTTCAGGGCTTCGGCATAATTTTTTGAGGTAAAATAAGAGTCTATTAGAAACTCATTCATTTCTGGCTGTTTAGGGCTGTTAGGATATTTGTCTAGAAAATCAAGAATAACTGCCGGCACGCTGTCATAAGGGTTGCCGTTTTCATAGCTCAGTTTTGCATAGTTATAGGTCGCGTCTTCTTTAATAGTTGCGTCATAGTCTAGCTCGCTTGCTTTTTTAAAGGCGTTTAGCGCGTCTGCACTACGGTTTAGCTTAATGTAGCTTTGGCCCAGGTGGTAATATGCATTTTGCGCGGTCTGGTTCTCGCCATCTACTATTTTATTAAAGGTTTTTATGGCTTGCTCATAGTCGGCTTGCTTGTAGTATGCATAACCCAGCTGGTAGTAATCGTTATTATTGAGCTTGCCGCCTACACCGTCATATTTTAAAAGGTATGGCAGCGCCTCGCCAAATTTATTCTGATTAAAAAGCGATTGCCCGATGATACGGTTAAGCTCTGACTGTTCTTTGCGGTTCGATTTAGAAAGTTGCGCTTTGGCAAGTTCTATGGCTTTATCAAAATTTCCTAGCTTGTAGTTAAGGTCTGCCTGATAGTAGGACAATTTCTCGTCAGCCTCTGGCGATTCTCCTACTTGGTCAAAAATTTCTTTGGCCTCTTGAAGCTCATTTGCTTCATAAGCGATGTAGCCTAGGTAGTACTTTGCTTTAGCACCATATTCTTTGTCATCACTTACGCGATTCAAATACGGCTTAGCCTCGGCATACTGTTTACTTTGCAACAGGGTATATCCTTTGTTAAAATTATATTGTGCTTTTTGCTTTCGCGAAAGCGTGCTCTCATCAACCTTCTCGTACCATGTTACAGCCTTGCGGTAGTCGCCATTATCAAAATAGTAGTTTGCTACGTCTATAAAAGCCGAGTTGCGTTTAGTGGACGTGGGGTAGTCATCGACAAATGCGGTTATAAGCTCGTCTGCGTTGCGCTGGTTTAAACGCACCGCGCAATTTGCATGGTAATAGGCAGCGTTGCCTCTCACGGTTTCATCGCTTATGCGCTCGAGTACTTTTTCAAAAAGGCGCTGCGCCGCGACATACTGGTCTTCTTGATAAAGATCTACTGCCTGGTTGTAGGTGTATAGCTCATCCGTATTTATTTTAGATTGCTGTGCTAGCGATACAGAGGCTATGGTCGCAAGCAGCAAGGTGAACAATGTTCTTTTCATGGTACAGAAATAAAATTCTTAGTAAAAGTAAAATCTTACTATGCTACAACGTGATAAACTGCGTTTAATTATTCATATTGTTATCCACATCATTATGTAACTTTACAGCAAAACTAGAACCTATGGCTACTAACGTGCTTTCACTAACAAACGCAAACATTTATCAAAAGGACAATCTTATCCTAAAAGATGTTAATATACAGATAGATAAGGGCGATTTTGTATACCTCATAGGTAAGACAGGAAGCGGTAAAAGCTCGCTTATGATGACGTTGTATGGCGATTTAACCCTAGCCGAAGGTGAAGGAAGCATCGTAGATTTTAACCTTATAGGTCTTAAAGAACGCGATATTCCGTTTTTAAGACGCAAACTGGGCGTGGTTTTTCAAGATTTCAAGTTACTCACAGACCGTACTGTTCAAAAAAACTTAGAATTTGTGCTCAAAGCCACTGGTTGGAAAGACAAACACGACATGCAGGAACGCATAGATTCTGTACTCGATAAAGTAGGTATGAAAACCATGGGTTATAAATACCCACACGAACTTTCTGGCGGTGAGCAGCAACGTGTTGCCATAGCACGTGCATTACTTAACGACCCAGAACTTATCATTGCCGACGAGCCCACGGGAAACCTAGACCCACAAACAAGTGTAGAGGTTATGGAAGTGCTGCAAGAAATAAATAAAAACGGCAACACCATACTCATGGCAACACACGATTATGCGCTTATTCTTAAATACCCTTCTAAAACCTTAAAATGTGACGGTGGTGAAGTTTTTGAGGTTGTGCAGAAGACGGTGTAATGCGCCCTGTAGCTTGCACTACCCACGTTTTTACGGGTAACTATTTAAATTTTTAAATGTACGATGCTTAGTATATGTATTCCTGTTCATAATTACGATATTACTTCCTTGCTTCGTGAACTAGGAACACAAGCTGCTGCGTTAAAAGTACCTTATGAGATATTAGTGCAAAACGATTGCTCTACAAGCGCTATTGTAGATGATAAGTTGCTCGAAGACAATAACTTTCTTAACATACATAACAGTGGTACAAATCTAGGCAGGCATGGTAGCCGCATGCAGCTGGCGCAGCGCGCGCAGCAAGACTGGTTGCTGTTTTTAGATGCTGATGTGGCGTTGCCAACTACTGACTTTTTAAAAAATTACATCGTACAACTTAACGGCCCTAACACCATTATTTATGGTGGCATTTGTTATGAAGAGCAAAAACCGAGTGCTGACATTACCTTGCGCTGGCGTTATGGTCGTGAACGAGAAATGCGCAGCGTCGCGCAACGTAAAAATGATAGTACCCAAAACGTCTGTTCTGCAAGTTTTGCTATAACACGTGATTTGTTTTTACAGCTAGGACAAGAAATAACACAAGCCCATTACGGTCAAGATATATTATTTAGCGCGCTTTTAAACAAGCATGGTATTGTCATTAAACAGATAGAGAATCCCATACTGCATTTAGGTTTAGAAAACAACGCTGTTTACGTTAAAAAATCTATTGAAGCAATTCATACGACCAGCACATTTACAAAGCAAGAACGCATCCCAGCAGACTTCAGACCGGTGCAACGTGCGTATCTCAAATTGATGCATTTCAAAATGATTGGGTTGTTTATGATGGTTATGAAATGTGCAGAAAAAGGGCTTACCAGAAAATTAGAATCTGGTAGCGGCAGTCTTATATATTTAGATTTGCTTAAATTGTACGCTTATTGCAAAACGATGAGATCTTGAAAATAATCGCAGTCATTCCCTTATACAACAAAGAAACCACGATTGAACGTGCAGTACAATCTGTATTAGCGCAGTCTAGTTTCTTAGAACTGCTCGTCGTAAACGACGGCTCCACAGACGCTAGTGAGGCAGTTTTAACATCCTTAACCCAGGAACGTATAACGATTATAACGCAGGTAAATGCAGGCGTGAGCGCAGCGCGCAACGCAGGAATACGGTACGCAAAGACCCAAGGTTATACCCATGTAGCATTTCTAGATGCAGACGACTACTGGAAACCTGACCACATGAAACACATAGCAGCTCTTATAACACAATTCCCAGCTGCGCAAGTACTTGCAACTGGCTATGAGATAAAGCAATTTAGCACTAAAGTTAAGAAAGCTGTTCACACAAACCTACCCACTCATGTACCACAACAACTGGAACATTTTTTTGAATACAACTACCTCAACAGTCTTTTAAATGCATCAAACAGTTGTTTTGCATGTGCTGTTTTTAACGACATAGGTTTATTTAACACGGCTTACAGTCACGGCGAGGATACCGACTTATTTATACGCGCGGGTATTGCTTGTAATGTTGCGTTTAACCCAAGTGTTACCGTCGTTGTGGATCGCACCGCGATAGACAGATCTGCCAGAATAGCTATGAATCTTAGGAATATATTTAATCTAGACGTATATGAGAAGCAATCGCAAGATGTTCCTGGTTTAAAAAAGTATTTAGACCTCAACCGTTTTTCATTATCTCTTGCATATAGGTTAGAAAACGACATTAAAAACGCTGCTGTTTATAAACAAAAGGTAGACCCAAAAAATTTAAGTAAGAAGCAAAACAGTCTTTTAGAAATGAGTACCAACCAACTAAAAGCCCTTAAAAAAACTCAGGAAATTTTAGGAAAACTGGGCTGGTATTTACGTACTGGCAAGTAGTTTAAAATCGTGGTATTCCCGTAAATAGTCGGTTTCACTAAATTCTTGAGAGGCGACTACCAGGCACATCGCCCCGCTAGAAAAGTCGGACAGCTCACGCCACACCATGGTAGGAACAAGCAAACCTTTGTCTGGTTTATTAAGGGTAACTGCTTGTTTAGTAACCCCATTATCTAACAGTACCGTAAAACTCCCGCTTATGGCAATGAGTAATTCTAAGCACTCTTTATGCGCATGACCACCACGATGTGAGGTGCTGGGCACGTCGTACAGGTAATAGAGCCTTTTCATTTCAAAAGGCAAGGTGTTTTTTTCTATCACCGCAAGGTTTCCCCTGGGGTCGGTTATTTTAGGTATGTCTATAAGTTCTATGTGCATGTGATAAATATAGTCGCTTTTAAAAAATTTAAGTGCGTGATGTTAATAGCTTATGGGTATTTATAAACTGCTTTGTGCTTTTTATGAATCCTTTTCGCAATAAAAAAAACAAGTATTTTACAATGTGAAATCCCTTACTTTTTGGATAAATTAACCCGTAAATAAAACCGCGTGCCGCAAGCATGGGCTGCTCCATTAAAGCTAAGCCGCTGTGGTGTGCATCGTGCTTTACAATTACCTCGTGCTCAAAAGTAATAGCCGCTTGTTGTTGCAGTAATTGTGCTGCAAAAACAAATTCTTCGCCTGTGGGCAGGTCTGTTCCCAGACCCAGATCTTCTCTGAACAAAACACCCGTTTTCAACACTTGCCTGCGATTAACCACCAGTTCTATAGAGCACATTCCTCTTAATTGTACGGGCCTTTTTGGAACTTTAAGACGGCTATTATATGCACGGAACAGCGAGCCGTCTGCATTTGCAATTCTGAAAATTTTTAACGTGCAACCGGTCTTTACGTTAAAGGCATTAACGATGGTTGCCACCGCGTCATGTGCGATCACAACGT
>Ga0136560_1000048_pt1 | contig 40511 bp, 19 predicted proteins | sample AntRauMeHopE1497_FD_104925 | JGI IMG/M metagenome (GOLD analysis project Ga0136560, IMG submission 104925) | Saline lake microbial communities from Rauer Islands, Antarctica - Metagenome Hop E1 #497 | ecosystem: Environmental > Aquatic > Non-marine Saline and Alkaline > Saline | place... | reverse complement strand
TCCAGCGTGCAGCGCTGGGCGACGATCACGTCGACGTCGGAGCGACGTGGGGCAACATCGGCATCTGCAGGGTGAGGACGGGCGACTACGCCGGCGCGATGGAAGCGTACGAGCGCGGGCTGGCGATCCAGCGTGCAGCGCTGGGCGACGACCACGCTCACGTCGGAGCGACGTGGAGCAACATCGGCATGTTGAGGATGAGGACGGGCGACTACGCCGGCGCACTCAAGGCGCACGAGCGCGCACTGGCGATCCAGCGTGCAGCGCTGAGTGACGATCATGCTTCGGTTGGGAGGACGCGTTACAACATCGGCGGCTGCAGGTCACAGATGGGCGACAACGCCGGCGCGCTGGAGGCGTACGAGCGAGCACTGGCGGTCCAGCGCCAAGCGCTGGGCGACGATCATGCTTCAGTCGGGAGGACATGGGGCGACATCGGCATCTGCAGGTGGCAAATGGGCGACCACGCCGGGGCACTTGTGCCCCTTGCCAGGGCCCGTGACGCATCAATCGTTCTGCACGGCTCAGACCACCAGCGGGTTGCAGGCTTTGAGGTCGCAATCAGTGCGTGCTCACAGCAGCTATGGGACAAATGAGGGTGTTTCGTTCCACTGCGGTCGACGCTAGGCCGGTTCTGCAGCCAGCTTCGCAGCCTGGAGGCTGCCGCAATTGGGACAGCCTCGTCTCTGCCGGCAGCATTGTCGGCACTCCTGTGGGCATGCAGCCCCGCTTCGGCTCGTCATTTGATCCTCCATTGCCTCACCCACTTTCTCCGACACCTCGGAGCAATTGCCATTTCGTGTTTTAGCTCCGGGCATCCGGCTGCAAATGCTGCTTTCCAAGTGGGCCAACGACGCTGCCTGCGGAACAGAGCTTCCGACCAACGCACGCATTTGGTCCGAGCGGCAGCGCCTCAGCGAATCCATCCCCAGGTCACGCCGGTCGGGGCCCGCTCGCATCCAGCAGTTCCCCAGCGTAGAGAGTCTCTCATTCGCCCATGAACACGCGGCTGCTGATGTCGCGCACCAGCCAGTCCACGCCCGCCACCAGGCCCTCGCCGGTCACTGCTGAGCACGACTCAATCTTCCAGTGCCGCTTCCCCGTCGCGGCGCTGCCCAGCTCGAGCGCCGTGCCAATGTCCTCCACCGATAACGCCCCGTCGAGGTCCTGCTTGTTGGCAAGCACCAGCAGCGTCGCGCCCGCAAGCTTCTCCTGTCCGAGCAGCTTACCGAACTCCTCCTTGCAGTCCCGCAGGCGCCGTCTGTCCGCCGAATCGACCACCCAGATCACCCCGTCGGTCTCCTCGTAGTAGTTGCGCCAGTAGCTGCGCAGCGTCTTCTGCCCCCCGACGTCCCAAACGTTCAGCTTGTACCTGCAGAGAGTCGTACGGCACGTGGCGGCGTTGCGGACCGCTGCGGCAGGGCGGGCGAAAGGAGCGTGGCTCTCGCCCGGCGCTCACCCGTCGTACTCCAGGGTCTTGATGTTAAAGCCGAGCGTCGGGCTGATGGTATCAATATCCTCCCCGTTGAACTTCTTGAGGATGGTCGTCTTCCCAGCGTTGTCGAGCCCTCTGCGTGGGAGCGAACAAACGGCGGGCTTGAAAATGCCGCCTCGCCCAGGCCGCCGCCGAGACTTCGTGCCGCCGCGCATCTCACAAGATCAGCAGCCGCATCTCCTTCTCCTTCTGCTTGAGCTTCTTCAGAATCGTCAGGAGGCCCATGCTGGGCTTGGGCGGCTGTGCACAGGCGGGCGTCGGTTGGGAGGCAGACAGAGCATTCGGCCAGCCCCTGCTTGTCGGCACTACCGCTGCGCTCGTCGACAGGAACCAGGTTCCGAGGTCGGGTCGGGGGCTCTGATGATCGGATCGATGCGCACCGTGCCGCGCATTGGGTGAGCCGCTCCGACGGTGCTTTCGGCGGCGTTCGTGCCCGTTTGCGTCCTCCACGCCTCCCCGCTGGGCTCAACCGTCCCGCAGGCACGTGGAGTGGGCGGAGGTGCCGACCGAGCACGCAACGGTGAGCCAGAGCCCCACGCGTATGCCGTTCCGAGCGACCACAACAACAACGAACGCATGGGCGTCAGCCACCGGTCGCTCTCGCCGCGCTTCGCCGTACCGCAGGTCGCCGCCGCACAGGTTGCGGCGCAGACGAAGCTTCGTGTTTCAAAGAGCATGGCGCGCCGGCAGTCGTTCGCGCAGCTCTCCAAACGCCGGGTCGCGGACAGGCCAGACTCGAATTCCAGTGCTGGCCGGTCGGTTCCGGCGGGCGCGGCGGCCCGCGCCGAGGTTCGGAAGCAGTACTCGGACATCGGCCGGGCCAGCGCGCGGGAGGCGGCGGCGCAGTCGGCGGAGGCGCGGGGGCGCTCGCAACGCAGGCAGCCAAGGCAGAAACGCCGCCCGGCGACCAGCTCCCGCGCGTCCTCAGCGGCGGCACCGGGCCGTGCTGCGCGCGCTCCGGTGACCAGGAGCACAGCGGCGAGCCTTGCGTCGCTATCGCTGTCCAGGCACCGTGCCTCGGTGCTGCAGCCGCGGCCGAACGCCGAGCACAGCGTCACGGCGTCGACGAAGAGGTGGATCGAGCCGGCCGACGAGCCCGACGCGGGTCACGCGCCACCGCGCGGCGACGACGGGGACGGGGCCGCGGATCACCTCGCCCCGAGCCCGAGGGCCGGGGCGCCGGTGCCCGCCGCTAGCCCCGGCTTCCGCTCCGACGCCCCCAGGCCGCTCACCGCCCGCCGCGCGGCGGCGTTTGCGGCCCTGCGGCGCCATGCTGAGGTCCGTGCCACCGCGCAGGTGGCACCGGAGCAAGCGTCTGAGCCCGATGCGCCGCCGGCCCCTGATGCCGCCCACTCGCTCCCCGTGACCGTTCGGCAGCCCACGGCCCGCGCGGCGGACATCGGGCAGACACAGGCCGCCGTGCTGGCCGCCAGGCACCGCCTCGCCGCGCTGTCGATGGTGCCCATCAGCCCGCAGCGCGAGCCGGCGCCGAGGAGGGCCAGGCTGCCGCCGAGCCTCGTTGACGCGTGACAGGTCCCGGCAGGGGTAGTGCGTTCCGCTTCGAATGATGCACAGCCCCGTGCTGTTGTGTGCGTGCGACGTCCGGCCCGGAACGTGTGCGGATCTCGTTGCGGCGTCTGACGGTTCTGCATTCCGCACTCCTGAGCACACGACAGAACCATGGCCGCGTCCGCATCCGAGCCGGCGGCTATCCAGTGCGGGATTTACGGTGCCGGAACCGTGGGTGGCGGTGAGTGCGCGCGCCTCCGTCACCGCGCAAGTGACCACGTCCCCGGCACGGACCTTTGCCTCCACCGCCCATGGCCTTCGCTACCGCCCGCTGTCCGTCGCGCAGGTGTTGTCGTAGTCCTTCGTCGCATGCGGGAGCGCTTCCTGCGCCGGGGCATCAACTTTGTCGTCAAGACCGTGAGGCGACGTTGATGCGCCGCGAAGCGTCGTGCCCCCCCTCCCACGCTCGTGCGCCGACTCCCCGTTGCGGTTGCCGGCACGTCGTGCGCATTGTCCGTCGCGCGCAGATCTGTTGCCGCGACGTTGAGCGGGAGCGGGACTTTCTCATCGACGAGCACACGACGGTCACGTCCGACCCCGACGTGATCATCAAGGACGAGGCGATTTCCATGGTGATCGAGGTCATGGGCGGCACGACGCTCGCGCGGGACGTGACCCTCGCGGCGCTCGCGGCCGGCAAGCACGTGGTGTCCGCGAACAAGGCGCTCCTCGCGGAGCACATGGCCGAGATCGAGGCCGCGCTCGTGGCCGCGCCCGCCGTGCGCCTCGGTTTCGAGGCTGCCGTGGCGGGTGGCATCCCCGTCATCCGCTCGCTGCAGTCGTCCTTCGGCTGCGACGACATCACCCGCGTGGCCGGTATCCTGAACGGCACCACCAACTTCATGCTCTCGGCCATGCACAAGGACGGCGTCTCCTACGCAGACATCCTCGCCAAGGCCCAGGCGGCGGGGTTCGCAGAGGCCGACCCCACCGCCGACGTCGACGGGCTCGACGCCCTCGCCAAGCTCTGCATCCTCGCCCGGCTCTGCTTCGGCGTGACGGTGCGCCCTGCCGACGTCCACACGACGGGGATCCGGCGGGTGTCGTCCGAGGACTTCGAGTACGCTGCGCTGCTGGGCTCGACGATCAAGCTCGTCGGGGTGGCGCAGCGGCGCGCGGGGGCGGACGGGAGCGACGCGGTGTCGGCCTTCCTGAGCCCGGTGGTGGTGCCGGTGGACAGCACGCTGGGCGCGGTGGGCGGCGTGGACAACATGGTGCTGGTGGAGTCAGCGAACCTTGGGCAGGCCTCCTTCCGGGGGCCAGGGGCGGGGCGCTACCCCACGGCCAACTCGGTGGTGAGCGACATGCTCGCCATCGCGTCAGAGCGGGTCGGGGGCGGCGGCGCGGCCCCCGGCGTGTCCGTGGCCTTCCCCGTGGACCCCCCCGCGGGCGTGGGCCTCGACGCTGACGCCGTCGGCCGCTTCTACATCCGACTCGTGGTGAAGGACTCCCAGGGCATCCTTCGCGTCGTCGGCGAGCTCGCCGAGAAGCACAGCTTCAGCCTCTACTCCGTGCTCCAGACCCCCATCAAGACCCGCGACCGCGTGGCCTTTGTCATCACCACCGACGAGACGCGCCGCTCGCGCGTGGACGCGTTTGCGGATGACGTCAGGAGCCTCGACTGGTGCCTCGAGGACGCCTTCTGCATGCCCTTCCTCTGAGAGCACGCCCGATCTGGCCAGCCGTGCCGTGCTGCTGGTGGCGTGTGCTCCGGTGTGCGCGCGAGCGGGTGCCGAAAGCAATGCGGTGCTCGTGATATCGCTTTTCGCCGCGCTCGGTGACCGCGCCCGTCCGCCAACACCGCGGGCCACCACGCGTAGTACTCACGAGTAGCCAGCTTGGCGCGCGTTGCGGCTGTGCAGTTCGCCACGCCCCTCGGGCCGTGGCCGGCAGAGGGGGGCAACCGAACATTCGGCCCCGCGCCGGCCACATCCGTCCAAAATGGCGGGCTCAGGCCGCGAGGGCGGCTTTTCCATGTCGTTTGCGAAGGAGCGGATGCCAGAGGTGAGGCGCCGGCGCGCGCGCGGCGTGGCATCGGGCCGCAGAGTTTGGCGCGCAACGACACCGAGGCCCCGAGCGCACGGCACGCGCGCCTACGCTGCGCCCGCAGCTGCCCTCATGGTTCGTACTGGTACGCATGCCCTGTGGCGCAGTACAACCCTCTTTATGACGCGAACCTGAGGCATTTCTTCGCGACCAAGACGGTCAGGTCCAGCCTGTTCCGCCTCGGCATGGTGAGAGCGCCGCGGGGCCCATGCCGCTGTCATTGATCCTGTCTGCGGTAGCTGTGTGGTCGTGCCGGCTGCCAGTGAGGCTGCGGCCGCCGTGCCACCCCAGCCCCCGCCTTTGTTGGTGCGCGCAGGTTGACAAGACGGGCAGGGTCATCGACGCGGACAGGCACAAGGGCAAGCTCCACATCATCGAGCAGGAGTTTGCCAACGTGGAGCGCGAGGAGGAGGAGCGCCGCAAGGAGGAGGAGGAGATCCGTCGGCGCGTGCGGGTGAAGCGCCACGAGGCGATCGAGCGCGCGCAGCAGCTCGAGCGGCTGAACAAGATCCGCGAGGACCGCCGCATCCGCTCCGAGATCGTGCGCATCGCGAGGGGCGAGGTCATGCGGTCGTCCCTGGCCGCGACGCCGGCCTCGGCGTCAGCGTCACGGATGAAAACGGCCGAGGCGGCGTACCGCTCCGGCCCAGTCCGCACCAAGAGGAGGCGCAAGAAGCGCGCAGGCGGCGCTGCGGGCGGCACGTCGAGGAGCGGCAGGCTGGCGCGCGCGGGCGCGGACTCGCTGGCGGCGGGCGGGCTGTCGGGCGAATTGCCGTCGCTCCGGCCCAGGGAGGAGGAGGAGGAGGAGGACGATGAGGACGAGGTCGGGTTCGCGGACGGGCCGTCCCCGGCCAGGGGCGAGGCGGAAGCGTGGGCGAGGGGCGGGGGCGCCCGGGCCGAGGCGGCGGCGGGGCATCCCCGCGCCCCCTCTTCGTCCGGCGCCGCGGCCTCGGCCGGCAGGCTCGTGGTGGCGGTCCTGGAGTGCGTCGGGGCGGACGACCTGCCCGCGGCGGCGGAGGCCGAGGCCGACGCGGGTGCCACGCGCCTCGCGTACGTCAGGGCTCGCCTGGTGGGGCCGGCGGCCGGGGAGGACGAACTGGGGCCGGCGTCGCACCCCCGCTCCACCGCCCGCGTCCCCCTCACGGACGGGCTCCCCATGGTCTGGGGCGAGGACCTGGCTCTGCCCGTCAGGGTGGACGAGGCCTCGGCGTCGGCAGAGCCGTCGGTGCTCCGGCTGGAGCTGGTCATCCCGCAGGAATTCTCCGCGCACGACGTCGCCGCCGTGGCAGAGCTGGACCTGCCGCTCCCGGCCATGCTCCGCGGGTCGGCGGCCGCGTCGATGGAGCCGCACGACATCGAGCTGAGGCCGCCCCGGGAGGTGTCACTGGCCCAGGAGCTCGCAGGGGACGACGACTCGGACGGCGGCGGCGGGGGGCCCACGGCTCTGCTTCGCGTCGGATGGCGCCTTGAGTCGGCGCGCTGACGTGGTTGCATGACGGCGCCGCGGGAGCGCGGACACGACCAGGGTGTGACGTGTGCGGGCTCGCCTGTTCGAACCGTTCTGCTGCCCTGTTCGAACCGTTCTGCTGCCCTGCTCGGATGGCTCCTGAAACGCGCGTCGCTCTGTCCAAGGTATCGCGCGGCAAGTCGGCGCGCATGCCTCAGCGGCCCCCCGCGCCCCCGAGCGCGGCGACGAGCCTGGGCTCGGAGGAATAGGGCCCCGGGAGGAGGAGGTCGAGGGCCATGCGAAAGCCAGAGCAGGCGGTGAAGGCGTGAGAGGCCGCGGCGGCGGCCGTGTGGACCACCCACAGGGCGGCGAGGCGGGCCTGCGCCTCCGGGGAGGGGCTCCCCGCCTCATCCGCCTGCCGGGTGCCGACGGCCGGCGCGGCCTTGACGGGGAGGTCGTGCCCCTGGCCGACGGCGCCCCCTGCGGCCGCCACGGCTGCCATGAGGTGCCGCATCGACGCCGCGTAGAGGCGGGCCCGCGGCGCGGGGAGGGCCGCGGGGGCGGGGGCGGGGGCGGTGGCAGTGGCGCGGGCGGCGGGCCGTGCCAGCGGGTGGGACGGACCGTGGTCTGTGGGGGCGTCGAGGGCCAGGGTGGGGGGCGCGGTCGCCTCGAGGGCCGCCGCGGCGAGGCGGGGGGGCGGCGGTGCCCTGGTGTCGGTGCTGGTGTCATCGGCCGAGGCTGCGATGTGCGCCACAACGGATTCGAGAGCGACGGCGAGACGGAGCGACGCGTCATCGGCCCTGGAGGAGGAGGAGGAGGAGGAGGAGGAGGAGGAGGAAGAAGAAGAGGAGGAGGAGGAGGACTGGTCGAGGCCGTGCATCGAGGGTGCCGATGCCATGCCGCCGATGGCGCCGGCACGCCTGCGAGCCTGGTCTAACGAGCGCGCCTGGGCTGTCGTCGAGGAGGACGAGGCGGCGAGGCGAAGCCCCGCGGCGAGGGAGAGCAGGGCCGCGCGGCGGCGGCGGTCCCGTGGGGGGGGGGCCGCGAAGCAGGGGGGAAGGGGAGGGGACGGGGGCGAGGGCGCGCTCGCCTGGGCCCGAGCCTTGGGTGCCGGAGCGGCGGCGGCGGAGGAGGATGAGGAGGCGGGCTTGGGGGCTGCGGGCACGGGCTGCGGGGGCGGTGCCGCGGGCCTTGGGGCGACGCCGCCCTGCGCCTTGCCCCTGAGGAGGGTGCCGAGACGGCTCACCAGCCTCCTGGGCTGCTGGCGGGGCCGGAGGGACGTCTTGAGGTCGCGGAGGACGTTTCCAAGGCCGGTGGCGACTGCCACGTCGATGGCGGGGGGATCGCGCGTGAGCATCGAGACGGCGGCCACGACCCGCGAGGTTAGGTCGGCGTCCTCGTCGATGTGCGGGAGCCCGCGCCCGCCGGCATCTGCGAGGCAGCGGCGCAGCTCCGCCACCGCCTGGCCGTAGCGGCGGACGTCGGCGGGATCGGCGTTGGCGGTCTCGTCGTCGCTGCCGGACGAGCCGCCGTCCGACGAGTCGGAAGCCACCACGCGGGAGCGACCCGCCTGCTTGGGGGAGGCATCGCCGCCCGGCCCGGCCCTGCCGCCCCGCTCCTGGGCCTCGTCCTCGCCCTCCGTCTCAAAGACGCTAGCGACTGCCGGTGCCGCCGTCTCGGGCTTGTCATCGTCGCTCCCGCCGTCGTCGCTCTCGCTCTCGTCGTCGCTCTCGCTCTCGTCGTCGCTCTCGCTCTCGTCGTCGCCGCTCTCGCTCTCGTCCGCCCGCTTGCCGCGCTTCACAGGAGGAGCGGCCTTGGCACCGGCGCCCCGGCGTCCTCGCTTGGCTGCCTTGGCGGCCGGCTTTGCCCTAGGCCGCTTCGTCGCTCTCGCCGGCTCGTCGCTGGCCGACTCTGACTCCTCCTCGCCCTCGGCTGCCTTGCTCGTCTTGCCGGCAGCCCTACGCTTGGCGGGCCTGGCCGGTTCCTCTTCCTCCTCTTCCTCCTCCTCGCTCGCTTCCTCATCCTCCTCGCTGCTGCCCTCCTCGCTGCCGTCCTGCTGCCTGAAGAAGAGCATGGTCAGACGGTCTTCGACCGGAAGGCTATGCTCCTTCTCGGCGAACTCGGCACCGGCGAGGATCTCCGAGACCGCTTCGTCGCTGATGCGGCAGGACGGAGCGGGTTTGGGCGGTACGTCAGGCCGGCCGTCATTAACCCAAGCCTCCACCTTGCCGGGCGTTTGAATGCCCGCCTTCCAGCACATGACGCTCTGTCCTGCCGTCATGGAGTCAAAAGGCACGAAGCCCAGCCGCCGGTTCACGAAGGAGCTGCGCAGGCGAGGGGAGCACGCGCGAACCGGTCGATGCTGCCCGGCCCTGCGGCTCACGCCCATCGAGCCCACTGCGCAGCATTGTCTCACAATTGCTGTTCTTTTTTTGCGTACTTAGAGTCGAACGTGACGCAAGCGAGGCGCTCTGGCCTCTTGATGGTGGTCTTGGCAAACGCGCTCTTGGCCTCCCCCTCGATGTCCTCGGGGTCCATCACAGAGCACGGCCACTGCGGCAAGACGCGATGAATGACAATGGTCGCAGCCTGCCGTGCCATTGCATACTTGCGGGGGCCGTGGCGCAGCCGGCGGTCACCGCCTATGGCATCGGAGCTCACCCAGCCTTTGTAGCCCCTGCAGCGGCACCACCCCACCGCATAGAACCTGCGACAGAGCATGACATCAGCAATCCAACGCATGGTACACCATATGCCGCCCCAGGGAGCAGGCAGCAGCTGCCGCGTGTCGGCCAATCGGGGCAAGCGACGATTGCGCTCACAGGCTCCTGTTCTCCGCGTCAGGGTCGGCCTTCCCGTCGGACGAGGGTGACGCCGACTTCATTACCGACGCTGGGCCCTGGTGCGGGACCGATCCCACCTGTAGGCCGCGAGTGCACGACGGCGAGAGGGCCGGCCATGGCAGAGCAGTCTTGCAGCCCCGGCGGAGCGCGCCCCGCCCGCCACACCCCACCATTACACCGGGTTGGTGGCATGGCATCGTCGCCCGACCGCAGGGCGCCTGGTTCTGGTGTGACAGACTCGGTGGCGCAGTCTGTGTTCACCTACAAGTCTGGCAAGGCGCTCGCATCAGTCGGCGACCGCCTGTTCGGCCGCCTCGAGCCCCGGCCTGCGGGCCGGAAGCGCTCAAGGGAATCTAGCGGCGTGACATCCGAGGCGCCGGCCAGGGAGCTCCCGCCCGCGGGATCCGGCGAAGGACTGGTTGCGATGTCGCCGGACGACGCCGAGGCAGGCGCCCGTTCGGCCGCCCTCGCAGCCTCGCTCGGCGTCATCGCCGACGTCATGGGCCCGCTTCTCACCCGCTTCCACGCGTCCGCCCTGGAGGAGGTCGAGCGAGCCTGCTCGCTGGACGCGGGCGGGGACGAGGTCCCGGCAGTGGTTCTGTTCGCCGGCCTGAACGTGGCCGACCACGCCGGCCTGTTCCGAAGCATGTCGAGGAGGCTCAGGCAGTCGGTCTCCCCGCTCGTGGTGCACATGCGGTCGTCTGACTGCGGCAGCGCCAGCAGCGCGCTGTCGCTGTGTCTCGCCGCCTGCGCCGCGATCCTGGGCAGGCGTGCCGGCGACGGGCCAGGCGACGGCATGCCGGACGACAGAGCGCTCCGAGCGGCCTCTGCCGCCGCGGGGTCCGTTGTCACGACGGAGCAGCGCTGGGCGGCGTGGTACCGCGAGGCTTTTTCGGGCTGCGAGCGGCCGTGCCCCGTGGTCCTGGTTCTCGAGGACGCGGAGGCGGTCTCGCCCCGGGTGCTCGAGCGCCTCGTGCGGTCGCTCCGGTCGCTGCGTCGCGGAGGGGGCGGCCGGCCGTCGGCGGCCGAGCGCGCCGGGCTTGTTGCCCCCGGCAGCGCCGCCTCCGTGTGCCCCCCCGTTCCCTTCCGTCTGGTCCTGGGAGCCTGCGCCACGGCTGCCGCGTGGCACGGCCGGCTGACCGCGGCGACAACCCGCGCGCTGCGGTCGCGAACCGTCCGGCTGGAGCGCCCTCTCGGCATGCTCGACGCGGCCGCTGACGCCCTCGCGGCCCGGGGCTCCCTCCCCCTGGCCCTAGGTGCCGCCCCGCTGCGCGCGGTGCTGGAGCAGGCCCTCAAGCACTCCCTCTCTGCCTCAGCCGTGGCCTCCGCCGCCCGGCTCCTGGCGACGCACCACGCCGCGACGCAGCGACTCGCCGTCCTCGCCGCGCCGCTCCCACGCCTCCCCGCCGACCCCGCCCGCACCGACGGCGGCCTGCGGTCCCTCCTCTCCCGCGTCCCGGCCCTCGAAGGCGCGACGCAGGCGTGGAAGGTCCGGGAGGCGGCGGCGGCGGCGGCGGCGGCGGCGGCGGCGGCGGCCTCCTCCTCCTCCTCGTCTCAACGGACCGCGCTGTCCACGGTGCTCGCGTCGTCGGCACGTGCAGCGCCCGGGCCTTCGTCCGCGCTGGCTGCCCCGGGCGCGGGGCTCGCCGTCGTGTCGCGTCGCGTCCTCGGCTCAGCGCTGTGGCGGGCGTGCGCGTGCCGCGTCAACGGCCTGAGCGACGCGGCAGTCGAGGCCGCAGGGACGCTGCCGTCCGTCATGGCAGAGCTTGGGTCCGTCGGGACCGACGCGGCGGCGTCGCTGTGGCCGGCCGCGGGAAGCGGCGGAACGGAGGCGGCGGGGGGGGACGAGGACGCGGCCGAGGACTGGACGTCAAGCTCTGACGACGACGAGGCAACGGGCTCTGCCCTTGTTGCGACGGGCCGCAGGGCTCTGCTCAAGGGGCGCCGGGGCCTGATCCGCCGCTCGGGAGCGGTGGTGGCAGCCACTGACTCCGGCCGTGCGTCGGGCTCGCCCGCCCGCCGGACGCGGCGAGCGCGCCGACAGCGCCGTGCCAGCAGCAGCAGCAGCAGCAGCAGCAGCAGCGGTAGCGAGGAGGAGGTGGAGGAAGGCAGCGACGCAGACGCCTCGGGTGCCGCGCCGTCCACCCCGAAGCGCGCATGCCGAGCTGCCGCCGAGCCCCCCACCACCCCGCTGACGGCGTCGAGCACACCGTCCGCCGTGACGCCGGAGACCGTCGTCGAGGGGGTCGCGTGGGGCCGGTCCCTGACCCGCCGGGAGCGCCTCGCGACGGCGCTGGCGGCCTCGGCGCCCCCCGGGCGGGTGCAGCGCCGCGACCGCATGATGGGGGCGCTGATGGGACACGACAAGGTCACGGCGAGGATGTCGCGTCGCGGCCGCTGGGGCCTCCGCATCGCTCGCGACGGCGGAGCGACGCTGGACTCGAGCCGGGGCCGGCCCCTCCGGTGGAGCGAGGCGCTCCACGGGCCGGCGCCCGCCGCGCCCGAGCCGGCAGCGGACATCGGGCCTCCCCGGTGCGTGGTGGTTGAGCGTCCGGCGGTGTGCGGCCGGCGGGCGACGCTGACGCGCTGGCTCCATTCCCTGGCGGTGCGCCGCCTGGCCTCGTCCCGCGTGCTCCGGTGCCTCAGGGAGGCTTCGGGCCGTCGGGAGGGGACAGGGCTGTCCCTTCGCTTCCTGCATGACAGGTCGCTGGAGGCCGCAGCAGACGCGCCCGCCGCCGGCTGGGCCTCGATCGCCACGTCACCGGTGGGGCGCAAGGCCCTGGCCGCGGTGGCCGCCTCGGACGCCGAAACCGCGGCAGGGACGCTCCGAGCCTTTGCGTCCGTCCTCCGGGGCGGGTCTGGCCGCGCCGCCGCACCGCCGGCGGACGCCGTCGGCGACGCCTTTGAGCCGTGGTGGGAGCCGGAGGGTGTCACTGAGTGGCTTGAGCCGTGGGCAGAGCGGGCAGAGCGGCTTGCGGGGGAGGCGGAGAGGGCCGAAGCGGACTGCAGCGAGGCCTCGTCGTCGTCGTCGTCCTCGGCGGCAGCAGGGTCCGCCGCCGCCGCCGTCCCTCGCGGGGCCACGTCGCTGTCCCGCCGTCGGCAGGGCCTCGCGGCCGCGCTGTCGGCGAGCAAGCCGTCCCAGGCTCGGCGCGGGCCGGGATGGGCCGCGGCGCAGTGGCTCGCGGACCTGCTTCACTGGACGCTGCGCCCCTGGGCGTCGCTGCCCCTGCACGAGGCCGTCGCCGTGACGTCATCCAGCGCCGTGGACCGGTACCTGGGGGCGTGCCCGAGGCAGTGCACGGTTGCCGCGCTCCGCGCCCCGGGCACGTACCTGCTGTCCCGCCGCCGCGCCGAGGACCTGGGGGTTGTGTCCCTGCGCCACGAGGGCGGCGGCTCCGGGCCCAGCGCGTCGGCGGAGGGCGACGCGGTGTCGCACCCCCGTGACCTCGCCGGCGTTCTGGAGGAGGGCGACGACGGCGGCGCGGCGACCCTCTCCGCCCCCGGGAAGCTGCGGGTGGCGGCGCAGGGGCCGGGTGACGAGCTCCCGGACGTGACGGTGGCGTGGCGGCTGGCAGAGCACGCCGGGCGGTCGCTGTCGACGCGGCTGTGGTACGTGGCGTTCCGGGAGGCGTTCGCCGCCGACGGCAGGGGCGACCCGTACGGGGTGCTGCTCGGGCCCCGGGTGGAGCGGGCCAGGCTTGGGCGGAAGAAGCCGCGGCGGCGGGGGAAGGTTCGGCCGACCAAGGCCGGGGCGGCGGTGGGGACGGCCGCGATCGAGGCCCTCGAGGCGGAGCTGGAGGATGAGCAGGGGGACAGGGTGGTCGGGATGGCCCAGGCGCCGTGCACGCTGCGGCCGGGCGTCACGGAGGAGGAGGTGCAGGCACGTTTTTCGCAGGCGCTCCGGGACCTGTCGCACATCGGCGCGATCAAGATGGCCTCGGGCCGCGGGGGCGACGGGCTCGCCCACCGCCTGCTGCTGGACCTGCGCGACGCCTCGGCGCCGTGAGCCCCGTCACTGGAGCGGGCGCGGCGCGTGGGTATGGTTCTTGCCCCCGAACGCACGCCCCGTTCCCGAACGGCCGGCGTGCACGATGCGCTTCACGCGGTTCCCACCCGGTGCCTGGCGTGACTGCACTCCACTCGTGAACGCGTGGCGCGTCGAGGCCTCGGGACGGCGCAGAGTGTCGGTCGCCCACAGCGCGTGTGCCGGACACCGCTCACGGGGCATCATGACAGGCCGCTGCCCCCCACAGCAAACGGGCACGCTCTGACTCACGAATGTAGGCCGCCCGTCCAAGCCTGGGCCGCGGCGCTGACAGACGTCCGGTCGCAGGTTTCAATACGCGGCCACAGTCTTTTTGCTGAGAGAAGAACGACGAAGCAACTGTAACAGAGCCGGCCGGAGGCTTCGTTCGTCGCGATTGTGGCCGCCTCCGTATCGCCGAGCCCCGGCCACTAATCGCCGGGGTGCGCGGAGGGTATGGACCTGGCCGACGAGCTCTCCTTCGGGGGCCTGGACATGGGCCTGTCCGGCGTGACGGCGGCCATGGGAGTGGTAGGCGGCTCGCGAAGGGCGGAGCTTGCAGACTCTGACGACGACTCCGGGTCGCCGGGCCCGCGCCGAAAGGCCAAGAAGGCGGATGCCGGGCCGAAGGGCAAGCGGCGCCAGCGGGAGAGCACGCCTGCAGAGAAGGAGGCCGACGCTTCGAACGAGTCCTTCGACGCCATGGCCGCCAAGCTCCGGGCCGTGGTCGCGTCCGGCGGGGCCTCGTCCGAGGGCGGCGGTGGCGGCGGCAGCAGCAAGGGGACCTTCGCCGGGATGGGCCTCTCGCAGTCGATGCTCTCGGGGATCAACCGCATGGGCTACCGCCTGCCGACGCCAATCCAGCGCCGCACGCTCCCGCTAACGCTCGGCGGCCGCGATGTGGTCGCCATGGCCCGGACGGGGAGCGGGAAGACCGCCGCGTTCCTCCTCCCGGTGCTGGAAAAGCTCGGCAAGCACGACTCCACCGCCGGCGGCCCCCGCGCCATCATCCTCTCGCCGACGCGCGAGATCGCACAGCAGACGCTGCGGTTCGCCCGCGGCCTCGGCCGCTTCACGGACCTGCGCTGCGCCCTCCTGGTCGGCGGCGACAGCCTCGACGCCCAGTTTGACGCCCTCGCCACCGCCCCCGACGTCCTCATCGCCACCCCCGGGCGGCTCATGCACCTCCTGGCCGAGGTCCGCGACCTCACCCTGTCCCGCGTGGAGGCCCTGGTCTTCGATGAGGCGGACCGGCTCTTTGAGCTCGGCTTCGCGGAGCAGCTGGAGGCGATCCTCAGCCGCTGCCCCGCGCAGCGCCAGACGCTCCTCTTCAGCGCCACGCTCCCCCGCATGCTCGTCCAGTTCGCCCGGGCGGGCCTGCGGGACCCCGAGCTGGTCCGGCTGGACGTGGAGACCAAGGTCAGCGACAAGCTCCGCATGGCATTCCTCCGGGTCCGCTCCGAGGAGAAGGAGGCGGCGCTCCTCTGGCTCCTCCGCACCCTCCTCCCCAAGAAGCAGCAGGCCATGGTCTTCACCGCCACGCGGCAGCACGTCGAGCTGCTCTCCGCCCTCCTCCGCTCCGCCGGCCTAACCGTCGAGGCCATATACGGCCAGATGGAGCCCGAGAACCGTCGCATGAGCATCCTCCGCTTCCGCCAGCGCCGCGCCCGCGTCCTTGTCGCCACCGACGTCGCCGCCCGCGGCATCGACCTCCCCCTCCTCGACAACGTCATCAACTTCAACTTCCCCGACAGGGCCAAGCTCTTCGTTCACCGGTGCGGCCGCGTCGCCCGCCAGGGGCGCGGCGGCTGCGCCTTCAGCATCGTCTCGCCCCCCGAGCTGGCCTTCATGGCTGACGTCTTCTCGTTCCTCGACCGCCCCATGGCGAGCTCCCGGGAGCAGACGGACGCCGCCAACGCCGCCAAGGAGGCGGAGCTCGCGGCCGGGTTCGGCGGCGACGTGGTGCACGTCGACGGGGCGGCGGCCAAGCCCGTCGGGGCCGGCGGCTCGGGCCTCGAGGCCACCGAGGGCGAGGAGGGGGACGAGGAGGGCTCGTCGTCGTCGTCGTCATCCGCCGCGGCGGTGGCTGCGGCCGAGGCGGCCGCGGCGTCGGCGGCGTCGGCCGCGGCGGGCGGCATCGCGTACGACCCGTCGTCCGTGGCCCCCGCCCACATCGCCGCCACCGCCGCCGCCATCGCCGCCGGGCGGGACGGCTACCGTCTCTCGGACATGCAGCCGCAGGACGTGCACCACGGCCGCATCCCCCGGGCGCTCCTGCAGGGCGACGTGGAGCTCGTGGACCGCTGGAACGTCGGCGCCGGGGCCATGGAGGTGGAGGAGCTAAGGAAGGCGGCGCGGAACTCCAGCAAGCAGTACGGCAAGACGAGATCCAGCGCGATGCGGAGCGGCATCGCCGCGGCCCGGGGCCTCGAGGCCGACGCCTGCGTGCACCCGCTCGCCCTGGGCCTGGGGCACACCGAGACGGTGGCGCAGGAGGCGGCGGCCGGCACCCTCGCGGCGTACCGCCCCAGCACCACGGTCTTTGAGCTCGAGGGCGGGCGCAAGGCCCACGAGAAGCGGCAGCAGGCCGCGGCGGCGATGAAACGCCTCCGCCGGGCCAACTACGGCCGCCTGAGGCGCGACGCGGCGGCGGCCAAGACCGTGGACACCGCGGCGGCGCAGCAGCTCGGCCTCCTCCTCGCCGCGGCCCACGCCAACGACGAGGACGACGAGGCGGCAGACCAGGCGGGCCGCGCGGCGGCCGCCGCCGCTGCGTACGACAGCGACGATGACGACACCCGTGCCGCCCTCAGGTCTGCGGCGCGGGAGACGTCGGCAGAGGCGGCGGCGCTGGCATCGGGCGGCGCCCTCACCGCCGTGCCGACGTCCGACGTCGGCCCGCGGATGTCCGCGGCAGAGCGGCGCAAGCGCAAGCGCGCCGCGAAGCGGGGACGGGAGGAGGACGACTCCGCCACCGCAAGCTCCACCACGGCCCGCGCGGCCCGCCGCCGCGCCCTCGCCGACGCCACTGCCCGCATGGCGGAGCTGGCGTCCCGTGGCGGGGAGCGCCGGGCCACGCTCGCGAGCACCGGAGCGTTCCGCGACAAGGCGCTGTACATCTCCGCCACGGCCGGCGAGGCGGCGAGGGCGACGGAGGCGGCGCTTGACGTGCATGCCGGGAACCGGTCTTCGGACGGCGGCCTGCTCAACGCCTCGTCGCTCGAGGCGCACGTGCTGGACCTGGTCGGGGACGACGGGAAGACCATGTCCGCGAACAAGCGGCAGCTGCGCTGGGACGCCCGCAAGAAGAAGTACGTCCGTCTCACCGCCGCGGAGTGGTCCGAGCGGCGGGGCGAGAAGCGGACCAAGCTGGCCGACGGCTCGGTGCTCCGCGGGGACGGGAAGGACCACGGTGACGCGTACCGGCGATGGACCAAGAAGACGAAGCGCCGCGTCGGGGCGGTGGCGGAGCCGGACGAGGTGGGCGGGGAGGGCGCGGTCCGGGCGGGCGGCGCCCCGCTGGTCATGTCGTCGGCGGACTTCAGAGGCGGCGGCAAGGCCCGGCAGCACGCCCTCGCGGTGTCGCTGGGGGCCACGGCGACGCAGACCAAGGCAGCGGCGGCAGCCGACACGCGGCGCAAGCAGATGGAGGCGCGCGGCGCCGCCGGGCACGGCGACGACGAGCCCATGACAGAGGAGGAGAAGTCGCGGCTCATCAAGCCGGGCAAGGCGGGCGGCTCCGGGCCGGCGAGGCGGGAGCTCCGGACCGAGGTCGAGGTCCGCAAGATGCGCAAGAAGAAGGACGACGACCGCCTCCGCAGCATGCCCAAGGACAAGCGCCGCGTCATCGTGGCGCAGCAGCGGTCCGACGCCCTCAAGAAGCGGGCCGCGCGCATCTTCAAGAAGGGCCCGGGCAAGGCCAAGTCCCTCGCCATCATCCGCAAGTGACGCGCGCCGCGGAATCGACAGCCATCGGCCGAGGCGCACGAGCCCACGCACGGCACTCCTCGCGCGGAACACACCACGAGCGCGGGCGAGCTTGCGAGCAGCGCGAAGCTCATTGCGGGGAACAGTCTCAGCAGATCTGGGCCTCAGCTGAAGGCACGAATGCGAGCCCAGATTATTGGGTGACTCCAACAGAGCCGATGGCGGCCGGCGTGGCGTTGTTCGCATCGCGCGCGCCCTGGGTGGGCCACACGGTCGGCACCGCGGTGTGTTTCGCGCCAAACCCGGCCAGCAAACGGTTGCGCAGGGGCGGGCCGACCAGCGGGACGCGCTCGGGGTTGCCACGCGTCTGACAGACACTTGCCAGAGGGACCCTCGCCTTGCCAGGGGCCATGAGGGCGCACCGCGCGGTGCTTTTCGCGGCGCTACTGATGGTGGCTGCCGCACGGGCGGGGGATGCGGCCGGCCGGGATGACGAGGCGGCAGCAGGGGCGGGCGGAGGCGGGGGTGCCGGCGTTTCTGCCGTGGCCGAGGCCGAGGGCGGGCCGGACGTCTCGACCGTGCGCGGGGGCAGGGGCTCGGCGGCGCTCCGCCGGCGGCTGGGCCTGCTGTCGACCGAGAACCGCCGGCTCGCGGAGCAGCTCGAGGAGCTTCAGGGCAAGCTTGACAGCCTGAAGCCGCAGTCCATGGCCCTGGAGCGGGAGCGGACGCAGCAGGAGCAAAGCCGCGCCGAGGCCGCTCGAGCCGCGCAGGCGGCGGCCGAGGCGCGCGTCGCCGAGGCGGCGAAGAACGTCGAGGCGCAGCGGGCGAGAGAGGCGGCCGCCGTTGCGGCCCGCAAGGAGGCCCGCGCGCAGGCTGACCTCGCCCAGGCCTCGGCTTTCAACGCCACCGCCCACCGCGACACCCTGGAGCGGCAGGAGCGGTCCGCGGCGGCGGAGGCGGCGGCGAGCACGGCACGGGCCGAGGCCGCAAACGCCGAGAGGGGCGCCGAGGCCGCGCGCCTCGCGAGCCTGCAGGAGGAGCGGCGCGCCGCCGCGGCCAACGCCACCGCTGCCCGCGAGCTGGCGGTGGCCGAGGCGGCGTCGGCGCGGCGAGCCGAGGCCGAGGCCGCCGCCGCCCGGTCCAGGGAGGAGGCCGCCCGCGCCGAGGCCGCCGCGGCGTCGGCCCGGCGCGCCGTGGCGGAGGCAGAGGCCCGCAGCGCCGAGGCCCGCTCCCTCGAGGCCCGGTCTACGAGCGACTCCGAGCGACGCCGCCAGGAGGCCATCCGGTCCGCCGTCACCGCCGCCACGTCCGCCTCCGTCAGCGGCATGTCCGCCGACAGCGCCTTTGTCGACCTCCTGGCGAACAAGATCCAGGCAGCGGCGGGCGGCGCGGCGGGCGCCGCCATCGCCGACGACGCCGCGCGCTCCGCCGCCCGGCAGGCCGCCGCGGACGCCATCCGGTCAGAGGCCGGCCCCGCCATGGTCGGCAACAGGGCCCTCAACCGCTCGCTGGAGGAGGCTCTGCCCCGCATCAGCGCCGCGGTGGCGGACCGCGTCCTCCGCGACCTGCTCCACGGGGAGGCCGACGGGCCGGGCGGGGCCCTGGGTGCCGCCATGGCGCTGTCGCCCGTGTCGGTCGACGCCTCGGCGACGGTGTCGCTCGTTTCGGCTGCAGCGGGCGCGGAGGCCCGCCGTCTCGGCTCCGTCATCACCGCTCTCATGGAGGCGGCGGGCAAGGCCGGCGACGACGCCAAGGTGAGGGCGGAGGCGGAGGCGCGGGCGGCGGCGGACACCGCCAAGGCCGCGGCGTCGCGCGCGGCAGAGGCCGAGGCCGAGGCGGCGACCGCCCGGTCCAGGGCAGAGGAGGCCAGGGCCGAGGCGGACCGGTCCGAGAGCCTGTCCCGGGCTGCCGCGGACCAGCGGGCGGCCAAGGAGGCCGCCGCCGCCTCCGCCGTCGCCGCGAGCGAGGCGTCCAGGGCGAGGGCGGAGGCGGCCAAGGCCGCGGCGGCGGGCCGGACCGAGGCGCTGCAGCTCGTGCTTGCGCAGGTCAGGAACAGCACGGCGGCGACGTCGCTCCTCGCGGCGGAGGCGGCGTCGTGGAGGGCGGCCGAGGCGGCCAACGCCTCCGCGCGGCTCCGGGCCGAGGCGGAGGAGGGCAGCGCGCGGGCCGCGGAGGCGGCGGCGGCCGCGGTGTCGGCGTCGGCGAGACGAGAGCAGGCAGCGGCGGCCCTTGCCGTCAAGGCCGCCGTCGCCCGGCTCGAGGCGGCGCAGGCCGGTGTGGCCAAGGCCAAGGCGGAGGGGGAGGCGTCCCTCGCCGCGGCCGCCGCCTCGGCCGCCGAGACGAAGCGGGTGGAGGCGCAGGTCCGCCTGGCCCAGCTGTCGGCTCTCAACACCACGCAGGCGGTGGCGCTGGCACGGGCCGAGGTGGAGGCGGAGGAGGCGAGGGCGGAGGCGCTGGCCGCGAGGGCGCGCGCCGCCGAGGCGGAGGAGGCCACGGAGGCGTCCCGGGAGCGGGCCTCTCTCGCGCGCAAGGCCGCGGCGGAGGCCGAGGCGGAGCGTGACGCCGCCAGGGCGGCGCAGGAGGCCGAGGCGGAGCGGCTGCGCGCGGGCCTGCGGCGGAACGAGACGATGGAGGGGGCGCTGGCGACGGACCGGCTGGCGAGGGCGCGTGACGCGGAGCGCGTGCGGATCGAGACCGAGGCGGCCGAGGCGAGGGAGGCGGCGAGGCGGGAGACGGACCTCAAGGTGGCGGCGGCCAAGGCGGACGGGGAGGCCGCGGCCGCCAAGGCGCGCGCCGAGGTGGAGGCCGCCGCGCGGATCCGGCAGGAGCGCGACAACGAGGACGTGCACGCCCGCAGGCGCCTCAGCGACGCCACCGCCGAGCGCGAGCGATGGGTCGCCGTCGTCCGAGAGGCCACGTCGGCGGCCGGCGAGGCCGGGTCCGCCCTCCTCGGGCCGTACCTCGGCCGCACCGTCCTGGCCGCCCTCGCCCTCGCCCTCTCCATCTACGGGTCCCGGGAGGCCCTGGCCTTCGCAGGCAAGGCCGCCGCCGCCCGCATGGGCAAGCCCCGCCTCGTCCGCGACACCTCGGTCGGCGCCTCCCCCGGCTGGGACGCCGTCGACACCGCCGCGGACGTCCTCTCCCTCGGCCTCACCGCATGGCTCCTACCCGAGGGCGTCACCGCGCCCTGGCGAGCCGCCTCCACCTCGGACCCCGACGATGCCTTCCGCGGTGTCGTCCTCGACGACGCCCTGCGAGCCTCCGTCCTCGGCCTCGCCCGCGCCACCCGCAACGCCAAGGCCAACCACGCCCCCCTCCGCCACGCCATGTTCTACGGACCCCCCGGCACCGGCAAGACCATGGCCGCCCAGCGCCTCGCCCGCTCCGTCGGCCTCGACTACGCCGTCATGGCCGGCGGCGACGTCGCCCCCCTCGCCTCCGAGGCCGTGACCGAGATCCACCGGCTCTTCGAGTGGGCCAAGCGCTCCCGCCGCGGCCTCCTCCTCTTCATCGACGAGGCCGAGGCATTCCTCGGCGCGCGGGACCGAGCGGGCGGCGTCAGCGAGCACCTCCGCAACGTCCTCTCCGCCCTGCTCTACCAGACGGGCGAGCAGAGCTCCCACTACATGATGGTGCTCTGCACGAACAGGCCGGAGGACCTGGACGCGGCGGTGACGGACCGGGTCGACCAGTCGCTGCGCTTCCCGCTCCCCGGCGCGGCGCAGCGCGGCACCATGGTGATGCAGTACCTCCGCGCGCACGTGCTGGACAGGGCGGAGCCGGGGGAGGCGGAGCGGGTCTTCGGCGAGTCGTGGCGCAAGGCCGTCAGGGCGGACGGCGGGGCGGCGAATGGCGGCGCCGGAGGCCTCAAGGTCGCCAACGGCACCAAGGCGACGGCGGCGGCGGCGGGGTCCAAGGTCGCACCCGCGGCGGCCGGAGCGGGCGCCCCCGCGCCGGCGCCGAAGCGCGCGGGCGGCGGCTGGTGCGGCGGGAGGCAGCCCCCGCGCATCCGCCTCGCGGACGACATCCGCCCGGGTGTCCTGGCGACGCTGACGGACCGAACCGAGGGCTTCTCGGGCCGGCAGATCGGCAAGCTGATGCTGAACGTGCAGGGTGCGGTGTACGCGTCGGAGGACGTCACGCTGAGGCAGGACATGATCAAGACCGTCCTCGACCTGGAGAGCCGCAAGCACGCCAACAAGGCGCGCGCCGAGGAGGCAGCGAGGGCCGAGGCAGAGGCCACGGGCCGGCACACGGCGTTCCTCGGCTCCTGGGACTGATCCGGCCCGAGAGCGCGGCGCCGCCCCGGTTGCAACATTCCGCCCCGAAATCGGCAGCATGCGGCCCGCACACACACACACTCGGTAGCGTCGTCTCGCGCCGCGTCGTGTCCGCGCGTGCGGGCTCGCGTCCCATGCCTGCCCGAACCGATGATTTCTGGCCCGGCCCGTGACGCGCGCCCGCCCGTGCCCGTCGCGTTGGCGTGCATGCACAATACGATGCGCTCGTGGTCGGGGCTGCGGCGGCTGCGCGGCCGCGGAGCGCAAATGGTACGTCACAAGTTGCACTCAATGGTGCCCTAACTTTGCCTCTTCGCGCGCCCCGAGCGCGCACTCCTCGCTCGAGCGCCCGGAGAACAACGATGCGCCTCTTGTTCGCAGCGCTTGCCGTTGCCTCGGCAGCGGCGCAGGCCGTGTCCCTCACCGGCCTCATCCGCCAGGGCAGGCTCGCGGAGGCAAGGGACGCCGCGCGCGTGCGGCTCCCCGACAGCATCATCGCGCCCGGCAGCGGCGTCGGCGACATCGAGAGCTACGCCGGCCTCTTCGACGTGGGCACCGCGACGCCCGGGTGCGACGCCGCGGACCGCAAGCTGTTCGCGTGGTACTTCCCCCCCACCAACCCCGGGGCGAAGCTCTCCGAGGCAGGGACGTTCATGTGGATGCAGGGCGGGCCCGGCGGCTCCGGCACGTTCGGCCTCTTCTCCGAGAACGGCCCGCTCGTCGTGAACGGGACGACCAAGCTCGTCGAGCGCCGCGAGTTTTCGTGGGCGAGCTTCCAGGGCGGGATCTGGATCGACCAGCCCCTGGGCACCGGCTTCAGCACCGTGAGCACTGAGGCATGCCTCCTGAACACGTCCAAGCAGGCCGCCGACGACGTGGTCGACCTCCTTGACCAGTGGGCGACGCTCTTCCCCGAGGCCGCCTCCGGGCCCTTTGTCATCGCCGGCGAGTCGTACGGCGGAACCTACGTCCCCTGGACGGCAGAGGCGCTCCTGACCGCCGACGCGTCAACCCACCCCGCCGCCGCCGCCCTCTCCGGCAACCTCGACCGCGTGCTCATCGGCGACCCCTGGGCCGACGCCCCGTCCCAGATGCCCTCCTACCCGGACCAGCTCCGCGCCTTCTCCATCGTCGACACCGCCCAGGCGGACGTCCTCGCGGAGCGCTTCCGCTACGCCGTCGGCAACATCAGCCTCGGCACCCTCGAGGGCCGCGTCCACGGCTTCCGCCTCTGGAACGCCGTCTGGGGCGACTACAACCCCACGGGCTTCACCTCCCTGTACGAGTCCCTGTCCGGCTGCACCGACACCCTCAACGTCGAGCGCTGCGCCTACCCCGCCGCCATCGGCTACTTCTCCGACGTCCTCGGCCGCGACGACGTCCGCGCGGCTCTGCACGTGCCCGGCCGGCAGAGCGGTGCCAACTCGTCGCTGGTGTACCGCCAGTTCGCCGAGGTGAGCGGCGCCTTCGCCGTCGGCTCCAAGGACCAGATGGAGTCGCTGCTGCGCCGCGGCGTGCGCGTGCTCGTCTACCACGGGGCCGTGGACGCCATCTGCGGGGCCATCACCGGCGACGCGCTCCTCCGCTCGCTCCGGTACCCCGGCCGCCAGGCCTTCGTCGACGCCGCCCGCTCCACGTGGAAGGTCGACCAGGCAGACACCGCCAGCGCCGGCTGGGTCGTCGAGGCCAGCGGCTCCAACCTCACGTGGGTGGTGATCCGCAACGCGGGCCACCTGGTGCCCTTCGACCAGCCCCGGGCCGCCTTTGCGATGGCCGACCGCTTCATCCACGGCAAGAGCATCGCCGCGTGAGCCGGCCGAGGCCAGGCAGCGCGGGGGCTTGTGCGCGACTCACGCGCAGCCTCTGTGTGTATTGGGCGGGAGGAGGGGGCACGCCTGCCTCCTCCTCGCCGTCCCCCTATCGCCATCTGATGCCGCAGCCCGCAGCCGGTGGCGACACTTTGCAAAGCGGACACGCACGAACCCGCCGCACACCTTCCCCGCACGCACGGCTCCACCTCACAGCTCCCCGGCGTCGGGGTCAATGTCCGTGGGCACCTGCCACCCGTGGAAGGACCTTTGCATCGAGAGCACGAGGTCCAGCATGTGCAGCTGCTCGTCGCAGCCCTCGGCCACCGCGCGGGACGCCCTCGCGAGGCGCTCCATCATGCCGGCCTTGACCAGGTCCGTCAGCGAGTCGTCCGCCACCACCCGGTCGAACAGCTTGTCCACCACAGCGGCCATGGAATAGCCCGACAGCACCGTGTCCTTGGCCGCAGTCTGCACCTGGCGGAAGTCCTGCTTCGCCACCACGCCGAAGATACGGTCCGCCAGCGGGTCCGGCAGCTCCCCCGCGGCCTCGATCACCTGGGCGGGCGCAAGCGCAGCGCCGAACAGCGCGGCGCCAGACTGCATCGTCGTGATGGCCTTGCGCAGGTCCCCGTGCGACACGTGGAGCAGGGCGTCCAGGGTCTCGTCCGACAGCGCCAGGCTCTCCCCCGTGGCGATGAAGCGCAGCCGGGCCTTCATGGCGGCCGGCGCGAGCGGCTTGAACCGGAACACCGCGCAGCGCGACACCAGCGGGTCGATGATCCTGGACACGTAGTTGCAGATGAGGCAGAACCGCGTGACCTTGGAGTATACCTCCATGGTGCGGCGCAGCGCCGTCTGGGCCGACGGCGTGAGCGAGTCGGCCTCGTCGAGGATGATGAGCTTGAACGTGGGCGCCGACGAGCGGCCCGCGGCCTCGGCGGCGGCCTCGGCCGCAGCAGTGCCGACCACGCGCGAAGCGAATCCCTTGATCTTATCACGCACGACCTGGATGCCGCGCTCGTCCGACGCGTTGAGCTCCATCTTCAGCGACTTGGCCAGCGTCGGCCCGTACAGCTCCGCCGCCGCCGCGTGAATGGTGGAAGTCTTCCCCGTGCCCGGCGGGCCATAAAACAGGAGGTGGGGCAGCTGCGCGAGGGGGGGTCGCGGACGGGGAGGCGAGCGCACTGCTTGGCGATTTTGAATCGCGGGGCTGCCCCGGGGCGCGGCCCGCTCGACCGCTGCCTCACGTTGCCGGTGTCCATGGCCTTCTTGAGGGCACGGACCACCTCCTCCTGGTGGGCAACGTCGTCCATCCGCCTCGGGCGGCTGCGGAGCGCCGGGCAAGGAGGAATCGGGAGCTGGGAGGCGCGCCCGCGCGCGAGCTCTGAGGCCGGCGCTCGGTCGGTGCGGCTCACTACTTCTCGACCCACGGCATGGTCCGCACGGGGTGGTCGGACGCGGCCATGGCGGTCGGGTGTGGCCGAGCTAGGCGGGGTGCTGGCGGTGCAGAGACGTTTTCGCGGGCAGACCGCGCCGCTCGCGGGACCTGTGCTCGCGCGCGCGCGCGCACGCACACCCTGTGCCTAGCACCCTTTGGCGCGCCACACGGCGTCGGTCGCCTCGAGCATCTCGCGAGGGTCCACCTTGCCCTCCTCGATGCCGGACGTGCCGCCCTGGCCGGCCTCCGGCCCGCTGGCCCGCTCGCACCGTCCCTGCGCGGCCATGAAGCGCAGGGCGACGAGGGTCTGGAAGGCGGCGGCCTTGGAGAGCACGGGGTCGCCGAGCACATGGGACATGCCCGCAGCCTCGTACACGGCCCGTGCAACCGCCACGGCCGTCGCACCGCCCGCCCCGGTGGCCTCCAGGGCCGCGTGCACCTGCTCGGCCCTGCTGGTGCGGTGGGCTAGCATTTTCAGCGCCCAGGCCTCGGCCTCCCCGCCCGTCCCGGCCACCTCGGCGCCGTGCCCGCAGTAGAGGGCACGGGGGCGCTCCCCCACCAGCCGCTCGATAGACCGCTTCTGGCTGGCGAGGTCGGTGACGACGCCCGATGACGTGCCGAGCACGCAGTCGCCGACAAACGCCGCGCGGCCCATTCCCCACGGCAGCACGTCCCCGTCGGCCACGAACGACGCGCTGTCAGGCGTGTGACCCGGCGTGAGCAGCGCGCGCACCGTGACGCCCTCGACCCCAAACGTCTGCCCGTCAGCGAGCGCGGAAGCCCGCACGCTCGGCCCGCCCGGCGCCGCCCAGCTGACCCGCGTCGAATCGTCGCCCGCCTGAAACACACCGGGAAGTGCCGGTCCCATCGCCATCACGTCTGCCAGGCCCCCGACGTGGTCGTGGTGGTGGTGCGTGAGCAGAACGGCCTCGATGCTGCAGCCCGATTCTTCCAGAACCCCCTGCAGCGCCGCGCGCCACTGGGGCTTCCCCTCCGCGGTGTCAACGAGCAGCCTCCTGGACCCCGTGCCGAGCAGGTACGTCCTGGAGCCGTCAAGGGTCATGGGGCCGGGGTTTGCGCCCATGATCTCGACCACGGCCGGCGCGATGCGCCTCACGAGCGACCCGCCCGCCGAAGCCATTCGATCGGGTACTTTGGGCGGCGCGCGTCTCGTGCGCCGCAGCAGGGCTCGTGTGTCTGAGGTTTTATGACCACCCGAGCGCAAGGAACAGAGGGTCAGAGCTGGGCCCGCCCGCTGCTCCAGTCGCTTGGCTGGCTCGACGCACTCCGTCGGCTCGGGGTGACAGGGCTGGCTCCGGTCTTGAGGCCAGCGAAGCCGCCGGGCGGTCTCGTTCTTGCCCGGCGCTGGCGGCCGCCGGAACAACAACGAGTCGCTTAACTCCTAGGCCGAGTCGGCAGCGATGGCGCGGCAGGCTGTAGGCGAGCCCCGCCGGGCCGAGTACCAGCTCAAGCAGGTGAGCCGTGCTGCGGCGGCGATGCGGCGCGCGCGCACCCGGCCTGGTCGGCGGCAGGCATCATCCTCGCGATGCTTCCGACACCGCGCCTGTTGCAGCTGCTCGGAACGGGCTCGTTTGCCAAGGTCTTTGCGGCCAAGGCAAGGCCCGCGCGCAAGCCAAACACTTCGTGGCGGCCGCTGTTTCCCGGCGCCGACGACCAGCCGTTGAAGCTCCGAAAGGGCGTGGAGCTCGCCTCCGCGGCTCCGCTGGCGACGGGCCTGGGCGTCCGGCAGCTCCCCGCCACGGTGGCGGTGAAGCTGTACTCCCGGGCGTCCCTGAAAGACCCCGCGATGCGCGAGCTCGTGATGGCGGAGGCCTCTGCGATGCGCGACGCGGGCGACCACGCAAACATCTGCCGCCTCCTCGACGCGTTCGAGGACTACCGGGGCCTGTGTATCGTGATGGACCACTGCGCCGGTGGCACGCTCGTTGGATCGCTGCGGCGCTTCCGGGCGGCGGCGGAGGCCGCCTCGACAAGGACGGGTTCCTCGGGCAGGCGCGGCGCTGCCGCCGGCGCGGCCGTGGCGCGGCCCCGCGCGACGAAGGCCGGCAAGCCGCGCACGTTCATGGGGCCGCTGCAGCCGCACCGGCCGCGCGTCGTCCCGCCGCGGGGCGGCCCTGCACCGCCGAGCGCAGCTGAGCAGCGCGGCGGCATCCCGCCCGACCGGGCGCGCGTCCTCTTCCTCGGCCTCGCCCGCGCGGTGCGGCACCTGCACCGCAGGGGCATCGCGCACCGCGACGTCAAGATGGACAACGTGGTGATCGATTCGGGCCGAGGGGGCGACCTCGCTCTGCGCGCGGTGGAGGGAGGCAGGGTGCGGCTCTGCGACTTCGGCTTCGCGACGCGGGTGCAGAGCTCCCGCTCGGCGGACAAGGAGGCCCGGGTCGAGTGGGGCGCGCACGCGAGGGCTCTGCGGCCCGCCGGCACTGCCCTGACCCCCCCCATGCCCCGGGAGCGGTGGGGCGCCCCCCCGCCATCGCCGCCTGCCCTCTCGCTGCGCCTTGACGACGCCGGGCAGGACCCCGTGGCAGACGCGTGCGCCGATGGCGTTGCCGCGTGGGGCTTCGAGCCGCCGGCGGCGCAGCCGAAGTGGGTCGGCGGAGTCGTTTCCTCAGGCCAGGCGGCACAGGGGGCGCCGCCGCACGGCTCGCGCGCCCCCGTGGCCGTGCCCACGCCCCGCAGGGACCCTTCCGCGGCCGTGGATGCCATGTGGGCCTCCCCGTCGTCGGGCTCGTCGAGGCCTTTGTCCGCGCAGTCGCCCGGCGTCGCGCCGTCGCCGCCCCCGACGCCGCCGCCCTCCCCGCCGCAGCTGGTGGCCGAGGGGCGCGGCTCCCTCGTCTACATGGCGCCGGAGGCGCTGGTCCGCGGGAGGCAGCACCTGGCCCGGCCCGCTGACGTGTGGTCCCTGGGAGTGTGTTTCTACGTCCTCCTCACGGGCCGCTTCCCCTTCCAGGGGGACTCGGAGGCCGACGTGGTGCGGCAGGTGCGCACCGCGCGGCCGACCGCCGAGGCGGACGGCATCGCGCCGGACCACCCGGCATCGTCGCTCCTCCTCGGCATGCTGCGGCGTAACCCGCGGGAGCGGCTAACAGCCGAGGCGGTGTGCGCGGACCCGTGGCTGCGCGGCGGGAGGCGGGAGCCGGACCTCACGGACACGTCACCGCGGGCGGCGATGGGCGCCAACGACGGAGTGTCGCCCGCCGTCGGGGCGGGGGCAGGGCCGCTGTCGGTGCTGCTGGCAGCGGATGCCAAGGCCGAGGGTGGCTGGGTCGGGCCCCAGGCGGCCGACGCGGGGACGGAGGCACCCGCACGGGAGGAGGAGGAGGAGGGGGGGGTGGAGGAGGAAGCGGCCCATCCGGCTCGTGGCGGCGGTGCCGTTCCCGCCGGAGCTGCGGCGTGGTTCGGCGGTGGGAGGGCGGGAGGCAGCGGCGCCGGCGGAGGGGCTGCCACCCCTGGTGCCGCGTCCAGCGGTGCCTTTGCCGCCCCGGGCGGCCGCGGTGCGGTGACGGTTGTGTTTCGCGTCCCCGCCCGGACCACCCGAACATGGAGCGACGCGTCGGGGCTCGGGAGCGGCTCGGAGGACGAGCCGGAGGACGAGAGCGCGCCGCCGCCGCGCCGGAGCCGGCCCGTCCCGACCCCGCCACCCGTCCTCCCGCGGACGACGTCGGCCGGGAGCTGGGGCTCGCACGGTGGGGCGGGCCTGCCCGGTGCCCCGAGCAGCGACACGTCATCCAGGCGCGCCTCGCCGCCCCCGCTCCCTCAGTCCGACGGCCGTGTCCTCTTCTCGTCCGCCATTCACGCCTCTCACGCCCGGGGCGGCAGGCACAGAAGCCCTCCCCAGGGTGGGGGTGCGTTCCGCCGGCCCGAGCCCGGCAAGGCAGGAGCCAGGGAGCCTCGCGGCCGCGCGATGCCCGCGGCCCTCGCCTCACTGCTGTAGCGGTCACTGAGCTTGCGTGCTTGCAACGGAACACCGAGTTTGCGATGAGTCTAGCTGCCTCGTTTCATGCACACGCTCAGACACTCACTGCCGCCCCCGCACTGGCGCGAACGGCACGGCGCGAGCCGGTTCAGGCGCGCTGGTCGCTGTCAGACGACGCGGCGGCGGCAGCCTCGGCCTCGGCCTCGAATGCGGCGGCGGCCTCGGCCTCGGCGGCGACGATGCTCGGACGCGCCAGGATGTTCTCGGCCTCGGACCGGAGCGGGGCGACCACCTCGGCGTTGTCCATGAGGGCCATGAGGGCGTCAACGGGGGTGATGGTGTTGGAGAGGACGTGGTGCACGCTGCGGATGATGGGCGCGTCGATGTTGTGCTTGTTTGCGAGAGCGTAAGCGGCCGGCGTCGTGGCCACACCCTCGGCCACCTCCGTCGCCGACGCGATGATGTCCTCCATGGTCTCCCCGCGGCCCAGGCGGACGCCGACGGTGCGGTTCCGGGAGAGGCCGCCGTACGACGTCAGCATCAGGTCGCCCATGCCGCCGAGGCCCACGAGCGTGTCCGGCTGCGCTCCCAGGGCGCGCGCCAGCTGGTTCATCTCCGCCACGGCGCGGGTCACGAGCAGGGACGTGGTGTTCAGGCCGAGGCCGAGGCCCTCGACCATGCCGGCAGCGATGGCATACACGTTCTTGAGCGCACCCGCCACCTCGATTCCGACCACGTCATCGCTGGTCCAGACCCTGAGGGAGGGGCTGCGGAAGGCCGCGGAGACGCGCTGCGCCAGGGCGTGGTCGTTCGCGGCGATGACGGCGCCGGTCGGCCATCCCTCCATGATCTCCTTCGCAAACGTGGGGCCGGAGAAGAAGGCCAGGGGCTGGTCGTCCCGCCCCAGCGCCTCGGGGATCACCTCGGACATAAGCTGCAGGGTCGTGGTGTGCAGTCCCTTGGACGTGTTGACCAGCGGCGTGGTGCGCGGGATGATGTCCCGGAGGTTCTCCAGGTACTGCGTGGTCGCCTGCACCGGGATGCTGTGCACGATGAGGTCCGCGTCCATGAGCGCCTTCTCGGGCGAGGTCTCGGCCCGCACGTTGAAGGGGAGCGGGTATCCGGAAAGGTAGCTCGAGTTGCGGTGGTCCATGTTGATCGACTTGCAGACCTGCGCGAATGACCGGCCGGCGCCCTCACGGAGGTTATCTTAGGAGCGATTCACGCACGGGCGCCCCCTGGGCGGCGCGCACGGGCGCCCGGGCAGGCACGGAGGCGTTTCTCGGTCGTGAGCTCGGTCTCACGTCGTCCCGCCTGGTGAGGATGACAACGTTGAACCCGTTCCGCGCCAGGGTCGTTGCCATGGCCGTGCCGAACGATCCGGACCCGAAGACGCACACCTTGCGCGCCCTGCGTTTTGGGGATCGGAAAAAGGGAGCGGTCACGGCATGGGTCACCACGCCTCTCGGAACACTCAGGCGGCCGGACGGTGGCACCCCGAGGCCCGCCAAGACGGCTGCCGGGGCGGGTGCGCGTGGCGCTTTCCCCCCTTTGAGCGGGCCGAGGCAGCGCCACCCTGGGCGTAGCGGGGGGTGCGGCCCAAGGTGCGGCCGCGAAGCCGCCTGTCCGCCTCCGTGCGGCAGCACCCGGCCCGTGCCCGAAGTCGTTCACCAGGCACGCGCGCACGTCGTGCACATCGATGAGCAAGCTCCGGCACATGCTGCTCACCTCCTGGGGCTCGAGGGGGAGGTGGACATGGACGCGCGAAGCACGCTTGAGGCCTCAAAGGCCACACGCGACCGCTTGGCGCATGACGCGGCGGCGGATGCGGAGCGGTTCATCATCGCGGGGGAGGGCGCGTGCGCCGGCGAGTGGAGAGTGCTGCCCGCCACTCTGAGCGTCCGGCTCGGTGCCGGCAGAGTCAACCCGGCTTTCCGTCCAAAGCTGCAAGGGAGAGTACGTGTCAGCGGAAAGGAGCGGCACCGCCGCCGCTGCTCCGGGCAGCTCGACGTTTCAGGGAGTCCGTGGAACTGCCACTCCGCCGGCGCGAGCAGCTCGGCCCGCATCGCTGCCCGCGGGAGTGACCGGCAGTCTGGTGTGCGCCGTTGTCAGCCGGCTGTGCTCACCCTGGACCGCTCGCTCTCCCGCTAACGCGAGCGTCGCCTCCCGCGGAACGAGAGAACTCCAGACGCCCTACGGGACCAATGGCTTCGTTGGGGCAGCCGCCCCGGGGCCCACCCCCGCGCGGGCCGCCGCCGTCCGGGCCGCCGCCATCTCGCGTCCCTGCGGGGGCTCCCCCGCGCGGACCCCCGCCAAGAGGGCCGCCCGCCCATGCAGCTGCTTTGGGTGGGTCGGTTCGTGGACCGGGCCCGTCAGAAGACCCGAGGGCGATGCTGCGTCAGGCGTTGCAAGGTGGCCGCGGCGGTTCCCTCGCGGCACCCGGCTCAAAGCCGCCGGTGTCAGCTGCGACGATGCCGTCGCGCTCCCCGGCTGTTGCGGCGGGCGCTGCCGCAAGCTCGGGTGCAGGGGAGGCAGCAGCGACTGGCTCGGCTTCGCCTGGCGTTTGGGCCAACACAACCAGCCGCGCCGGCGTGCCCCAGCGCGACCCGGCGGCAGCGATGCGCATGTCGTCGGATCTTGAGGAGGAAGACCTCGAATCAAGCCCGGCGGCGCCGCGGTCGGAACCGCGCGAGGGCCAGGACGCCACCGCAAGCGCTACGCGGACGCCGCGTCTTGCGCCCTCACGCGGTGGTGACGACTCGGAATCGACCATCGCGTCGACAGAGGGTCCGGGCGCCGCGGCGGCCGCGCGCGCAGCCGCGGCGAGGGCCATGGCCGGCGCCAGGTCGACCACCGGGCCGGATGAGGGCGACGTGACTGAGGCCGAGGCCGGGGCGGCGGGCGATGCCGGGCGCGGCGGGCCCGTCCACGCTCCGGCACACGGCGGCGCCGCTGGGGGCAGCACCCTCGGCGAGGACGACAACGGCACGGTTCACCACGAGGGGACCTTCCAGCGCCTGGCGGCCAAGGCGGACCGCCCCAAGCTCCTGCTCAAGGTGAGGTTTTGCCCTGCAGCGGCCCTGCGCCGCCCCGCCTCCCGCCTGCCCCGGGACTCGACGCCGCGGCCTCACGCCGTCCCCCCCCTGCCTTCCCTTCTCCCCCGTTCGCAGATCGGCGTGGAGCCGCACGCCCTCATCCTCGCCGAGGGCCAGTCCCTGCGCCGCTGCGTGCAGAAGGGATGGCTCTTCAAGCGGTCCGAGAAGACCAAATGGCTCCGCGGCTGGAAGCGCCGCTTCTTCCGGGTCGTGGTGCACACCACGGTGACGCTGCTCAACGAGGACATGGCCATGCGCGGCGCGCAGCAGCCCAGGATGGACGAGGTCGTCACCGCCGCCTGGCTGCTATACTACGACGACGAGGAGTGAGAGGCGCGCGCCGGAGCGATCCCCGCCCGCCCCGACGGGGCCTGACCCCGCCACCACCGCTCACAACCTCCCCCCCCCACCTCCCCTCGCTGCAGGACGTCCGACGCCAAGGAGACGATTGACCTGTTCGGCCGCTCCGCCGGCCGCCCCACCTCCCTCCCCTCACTCCCTGACCGCTTCCCCAGCGCCTTCGAGGTCGCCCACGAGCGCCGTCGCACCTACTACCTGCGCCCCTGCCCCATCGACTCGGAGCCGGAGGACTCGGAGCCCCTGATCGAGGAGGCGAGTCGGTGGGTGCATACCATCAACGCCGCCGTGGAGTCAATCAACCGGCTCTTTATCGAGCGGTTCCGCCGCGCCGGATGATCCGCACACCGGCACCGTCGCTTATTTGAGTGCCAAGGAGCGTCCGCCGTGTGAGTTTGGGGCAACACCGTCGCCCACGGTCCGCGCAGCACTCGGCAAAGCATGGTCACACACGGCTGCACGGCGGCCGCTCCACGGTCACGAAAGCGTCGACGACGCGGCGCTGGCGGTGACGGGCGAGCAGAAGGCCGGCAGTCCCGTCGGGAGTTGTGGCGGGAGCGGCGGCCCGACGGGCAGCGGCGGCCTCCGCCTCGGCGGTCCCGCCGCCAGGCTCGCGAGGCACGCCGCCTGCCTGCGATGGAGCAACGCGGTGCCGCTCCTGTTGAGGGTGTCCAGGGTGAGGGCGCGGGCGTAGCTCTCGCTGCGCTGAGCCACCGAGTTGAGGATGGCGACGATGCTGGGCGTGGCCTGGACCAGGCCGAGCATCTCGTGGGCGAGGGGGCTCACCGCCTGCGCCACAGCGGCGTCGCAGGCCGCGTCGTCCGCCCCGGCCTCAGCGGCCCGTGCCCTCACGGCGTGCAGCTCCCACGCGGAGCGCCGCACGGCCTCCTCCTGCTGTCGGACCATCTCCGTGACGGCGTTGACGAGGAAGTCGGGGAGCGTAGGGTACTCTGTGCCGGCGGGACCGGGGGCCGGGGCCGGGGCGTCGGCGGCGGCGGCGGCGGCTGAGTCGGCGGCGGCCGAGTCGGCGGCGGCCGGGGCCGGCGGGGCGGCGGTGGCTGCCGGGGGCGACTGGTCCCGCCGCTCGGCCTTGGCCTTGCCGGCTCTGCGCGCGGGCTTGGGCTCCGCGGTCGCGGCGGTGAAGAGCCGGCGCAGGTCGTCGCTCTCCACAGCGGCCTTCCTCCGCTGGGTGCTCCGGCGGCGTGGGGAGGGGTCCGCCTGCGGCGCCGGGGAGGCATGCGGCTCTGCCGGCCTGGCCTTCTTCGCGGGCGCCGGGGAGGGGGCCAGGGCTGATGCCTGCGCGGCGGTGCGGCGGTGGGGGCGCTTGCGAGCGCGAGGGGCGGCCGAGGGGGCCGCGGCTGCCTGCTTGGGCGGGCTCGGCGGGGCGGGCTCCGCGGCGGGGAGGCCTGCGACGGCCCGGCTGACCACGGTCATGACCGCCCGCTTGGAGTGCACCGCCGCCGCCCTGCCTCCCCGCTTCGAGAGCGTCGCCCCGTCTGCCCGGCGCGCCCGGGTGTGGTGCTGCAACAGCTCCAGGCAGTGGATCTCCATCGCCGAGACCGAGGCACAGGGCGGGCAGAGCCACTCCTGGTGGACCCTGACCGTGCGGTGGCCCGCGGGGGTGTCCACGACGAGGTCCATGCACGCCTCGCAGAGGCCGCGGACGCAGAGGCGGGCGGAGCACAGGGTCAGCTTGGTGGGCAGGCGCGGGGTGCCTGCGGCGCAGAGGCTGCAGAGCTCCTCCATGCCGTCGTCGCCGTGGAGGAGGGCGTTGGCCGCGGCCCACTCCCGGGTGTCGAGGACCCGCTTCTCGCACTGATCGCAGATGAGGACGGGGCGGCCAGTGGTGCGCAGGGGCATGAGGGGGTGCACGGTGACGGAGCGGCGGCGGGAGCGGGCCTGGGACTCGGTCTGGTCGCAGAGGCAGCAGCGGAGGAGGCCGGGCGCCGCGAGGGGCCGCGACACCACACCCTTGACGGCCGGCGCCGGGGCGAGGATGGTCGCCAGGGCGCTGGAGCCCTTGGCCTTGCCCGGCCGGATGCCCCAGACGCGAGGGCGGTCGAGGAGGGCAGCCTGGAAGGCTAGGAGGGCGCGACGGGCCTTGGTGGCGGCGGACTTTGGCGGGTAGACCTGGGTGCCCGAGGAGGAGGAGGAGGAGGAAGTTGTGGCTGGGGCCGCGTCGGGCTTGGGGTGGCCGGGGCGGCAGGCGGAGCGAAGGAGCTCGACGGCGAGGCGCTCGGCGTTGATGGCCGACGGGCCGGAGCCCGCGATGCCGACGAGGCCCTCGGTGGGGGTGACGGTGAGGGCCGACACGGCGCAGCCGCCCCCGGGCTCGAGCACCGGGGGTCCGGTGTAAAGCTCCGCGACGCCGTCGGGCGGGTCGAGGCCCCTGGTGAGCGGCGCCAGCGTGCCCGTGCACTGCGCCATGACGGCATCGTGGTCGGCGTCGCACAGGGGCGTGGAGAGCGCCTCGGCCCAGGCCTCGAGGCCCTGGCCGGCCGGCCTGGCGAGCCGCGAGCTCGCCCGGTCGCTGCCGACGGCGGACGCGATCGCGGTCGTCGCCGCCGCCGCCGCGTACCGCTGGCCCCGCTTGCCCTTGCCGCCTGCCTGCCGCGGCCGCGCCGCCGCGTCGGCCGCCGGTCTCGGGCTGAAGACCCACGCGTCCTCCCACTTCGAGCTGCGCTGCCCGGAAGACGGGTCCGTGGAGCGCCTACGGGGCGCCGGCGTGGCCTTGGCCGGCCGTGCCTCCTCGGGCTCGGGCTCCGGCGCGGTGGCAGCGAGCGTGGACAGCTGCAGGGCCGTCCTCCCCTCCAGGTGCGGGGGCCTCGCGAGCCCGGACGCCCTCAGCCGAGCGTCATAGCAGGCGGCGATGAGGCCCGACGCGCCCTCGATCTCCCACGGCTGGGGATCGTACACGCTGCCCCCCGGGTACTGCTCTGCCGAGCCGGGGAAGAGTAGCGGCTCGCTAAGGCTGCGCCGCGCCGTGCCGCCCGCCTCGACGGACAGGAGGCCCCTGTCAACGCACTGGGCGTAGTTGTACCTGCGCCGGTGCACGGGAAGGGGAAGCTGGGGTGGGGCGGCGCTCGGGGGGCGGGGCGCGGGCGACGCCGGGCGGGGTTAGGTCAGGCAAGGGCAAGGGGCGGGGTGCCTGTCTCACCGGTAGGGTCTGGCTCCGCCGTTGACCTCGACGCAGGGGGTGCACGGGCACGCTCCGGTGCAGACGGGGCACCTCCACTGCAGCAGTCCGGTGCGGAGGCAGTGGAAGTCGATGCGGAGCGAGCGCTGGAGGCAGGCTCCGCACCAAGAGTGGGCGGCGGCCGAGGCGGCCTGGGGGCCGGAGCCCAGGCTGTGCGGGCAGCGGATGACAAGGGCCCGGCGGTATCCGCAGCTGTGACAGGTCCCGTAGCCGCCGAGGAGGGGCCGCACGTGGGCGTCCGTGGGGGCGCAGGGGTCCGCCGCCGCCTCGGTGAGCGGGATCATGGTCGCGAGCGCGGCCGCCTGGGCGTCGAGGGTCGGCGTGCCCGCGGGGGGCGGCCGTGTGGGCGCCGTGTCCTCGGGCGGGAGCAAGGGGGCGACGCTGGGGGGCACCGTGCCGAAGAATGCGCGGCGGAACACGGCGCCTGCGGGGGGGTAGGGCGGGTGCGGGCATGGGCCGTGGCGGCGTGATCGCTGCAGGCCGGAGCGGGGAGGCGGCGCGGCGGGTGGGCTGCTCGGTGCGGTGTCTCACCCTCTGACACGCTGAGGCGGCGGCTGACGGGCGTTCCGGCCTCCGGCTTGGTTCCCGGCGCGACCGGCGTGGCGGGGGCGCGGCGGCTCCGGGGGGCTGCGTCTGAGCGGAGGGAGTGCTCGGGCGCGGCGGTCGGCTTGGAGCCGGGTGCCTTGGGCTCGCATGCCACGAGCGGGGGGAGCACGGATGCGTCGAAGCCGTGCTGGCACAGCAGGGTCTCCTGCGGGGGACAGGGGTTGCAAGGGCGGCCGGGGCAGGCGAAACCGGGGGGTGGCGGGAGCGGCCGCGGCTCTGCGCGCCACGTGGCCGGGGGGCTGGCCTCACCCTCGTCATCTGCATCCTGAAGAAGTCGGCGGCCAGCTGCGGAGCGGCGGGGCGCAGGCAGAGGGCGGCCAGGCGTGGGGCGGGTGAGCGTCGTGCCTGCGTCGCTGCCGGCCGGGCCAGCCGGCCTCACCTTGAAGCAGTCGGCAAAGGCTCCAAACTCTTCGGGCGTGGCAAACGTGAAGCGGGCCTGCGGCCAAAGGGCTGTCCGGTCCGACTGCGAGGGCGAGCCGAAGAACGACGGCGGCGTCGGCAGCAGCAAATCTCGGACGCCTGGGGCATGCCTGGCACCCGGCTCACCTCATCCACAACGACTGGATCACCCGCGCCAAGCTGCAAGGGGTACTCCTTGCCGTCATCGCACCGCACAACCAGCTCATCTGCGGAGGTCGCAGGGTCGGCACAAGGACGTGGGGTCTGGAGGCTCCGGGGCGAGCCCAACGCGCGTATACCGAGCACCATGGCGAACCCAAACCCGCCGGTGGTGCTCAGATGGCCACCCGAGCCCGTTCGGCAGTGAGAGCGACCAGACTCACAAGAACGAAAGTCCTTCCTGCGGACGAACGCCCGAGCAGCGCTGTCCAGCCGGGCCCAGTCCTTGCCCGTGAAGATCTCAAAGATGCCGCCGGAGAACTCGGCGCTCATGGCCTCGGCGGCGCGAGCACTAGCGAGCCTGCCAACGTTGACGAGCCTGAACGCCTTTCCTGGGGTATGGGGCTGCAGCTGGGCGAGGCACACAAAGTCTGGATGCTTTGCCCCGCTGCTAGGCTGTAGCAAAGCCTCAAGGAGTGTTCGAGGGAGCGAGCTGCGCTCCGGCTCGAGTGGAGCAAGTTCTTCAGGGTCGGCGGCGAATGCGCAGCTTGAAGTATGATGGCAGTTTCAGCGCAGAGTTTCAAGGCTTACCGCTCGCGCACGTTGGTTGCAACGCTCGGCGTCCATGGACGATGGCGGATGGGCTGTGCGCGAGGCAGTCGTATCAGACCCACAAACAGCGGAGCTTGTCAGGGTCCTGCGGTCAGCGGCGTCCAGGGCCGGGCAAGCGCTGACGATGCTGGACCTCTGCGACTCCAGGGCGGCAACGCTCATGAGGGGCGGGTTCCCTGACTCGCTGAGGCTAGCAGCATCGCTTGTCACTGTGCGCGTGGCCAGGGTCCCGATGGCGGACGAGGGCATCACAAGGCTCGCAAGGGCGCTGCGCCACCTGCCCAATCTACGAGCCCTAGATGTTTCTTCGACCCGCATGACGAGCGACGGCCTTCGCATGATCATGCCGCTGCTTGGGGGCGGAGTGGGCGGGGCTCCCTCGCTCACGCAGCTCAGGCTGAGCGGCAACGACATTTCGGACGACGGAGCCGATTGCATCGCTGCGAGCCTGGCTTCTGCTGCGGGTTGCTCGCTCCGAACGCTGGCAGCAAACAGCTGCGGCATCGGGCCGCTAGGGGCGCGTGCGCTTGCCCAGGCGATTCGGCAAGCGGCAACATCTCGGCCAGGCTCCCCGGTCCGGCGCTCAGCGTCGCCTGCGGTGAAGCGCTGCAAGCTTAAGTCGCTCAGCATCCGGGGCAATCCCATCAAGGACGAAGGCGCCGCTGCGCTGCTCGACAGCGTGTCCAGGGCTCGGGCTCGAGGCGGCGCGCTCTGCGCTCTGGACCTTGCGCAGTGCGGGATCTCTGACAGGGCGGCGGGGCTTGCGGCAGTGGCGATCGCGCGACTAGTGAGGAGCGCGGGCCAGGGTGGAGGGCGCCGTGCGGCTCCACCCCAGCCCCGAGGCAGTGCGGTCGAAGGCACGCCAAAGGCTGTCGTCGTGTCTGCGTTTGACTGGAACCTGAGCTCCAATCGCTTCTCGACGGCAGCATGTGCCCTCCTTGCGGCAACGGCAAGCCCGCTGCTGCTCGGTGCGCCGGCCTCGGGGCAGCCGACGGCGTCACTCTTCCTGCGTGGCTGCTTCGCGGGTCTCCCCTCGCCACCGGCATCCCCGCGCGCGAGAAGGAGGCGGCGGCCGTCGCGGTACACGGACGCGTCGGCCACGGCGTCCGGGCGCGTGGCGAGGGCCTCGGACGCTGCTGCGGCTGCGGTGTGGTCGTGCGAGCTTGCCGCTGATCGCCCGTCGACGCCCGACCTCGCAGCGTCGGTCGTGCACGGGAGGTCTGCGGCGAACGGCGCGCTGCATGGGCGCCCGGTCACGCCGCCTGCGCGGATCGGGGCTAGGAGAGAGGACGAGACGGGAGCCGTGGTGTCGGTGGTGTCTGTGCTCGCGGCTGCGATGAGGGTGGCTCGCTCGGGCTGGAGCGGGCGCACGCAGCGGGTGTGGTCGCTGCTGGGTTGGGCGGCCGACGCGGGCGCCCTGGGCGCGGACAACCCGGGGGGCGGGCAGCGGGAGGAGGAGGCGTGCCTTCGTGACGCCGGGCGGGTCGCGAGGGCGACCGGCCTGGGCGGCGGGGATGGGGTGGCCCCGTCGCTCGTTGACCGCGTGGTCCGTGGAGTCAGCGCGGCCGCTGCCGACGCAGCAGTTGCGGGAGGGTCGGCGCCAGCGTCCCCCCACGGCCGCCCCGGCACCGATGCCGGCATGCCGGCTCGGCCGCAACGGGCAGACTGCCTTGAAGGCTCAGACGAGGAGGAGACCTCCGGGGGAGACAGCAGGGCGGAGGATGAGCATGGCGCGGCGTCCGGGGACAGCCGGCCGAGCAGCCCTGGAGCGGGATTCGCCCGTCTGGGCGGCGCTGGGAGTGGTCGTGCGTCCCGGGCATGGCACGCGCCGATCGGGGCTGGGTGGCCTATTCCGAGCAGTATGTGGGCGAGCCCGCCGGCCTCGGCAAGGGTGCGGGTCGCCCTGCCCCCGAGCCCCCCCACCCCGGCCCGGGAGGCATCCGCAACGCCGTCACCTTGCCCCGTGGCGCAGCCGTCACGCTCCCCCGCCGCGGCGACCCCGGACAGCGATGCCAGCGGCGATGACGACGGTATCGTCAGCCCGGTCCCGTCCCCGCGACCCCTGCGCGTGAGGATGCCGCCTGCGGGCGTGCTGCGACGCAAGCGAGCGCCCAGGAGCCCCGGTGTGCAGCGAACACGCCCCGGGGTCGAGCGGCGGCCGTCGGCATCCGACGGCGCCTCCGGCCCCTCCCGGTCCCCCTCGCCGGACGGCGGGCGGCCGAGCAGCCGGAGCGCGTGGCTCAGGGGCTGGGAGCGCAGACGTCACGCGCGCGTGGACGGCACCTCGCCCGACCACAGCCCGCCCCTGTCCTACGGAGTGCCGACCGTCGTGACGTCATCCGCGACCCGCCACCGAGCACGGTGGGACGGGGCACCGTCGCGGGCCGTCTCTGCGGGGACGCACGCGGCAGCGGCGTTCCGGGGTCAGGCGGTAACGGGCCGCTGGGCGGGCGGCGGCCGGGCCTCCTCAGCGCGCCCCGGCGCCGCGAGCATCGCCGAGACTGACGAGCCTACGATGGTCGAGAGCGCGGCGTCGGTGGTGGACGCGGCATCGCCGGAGAACACGGGTCCGAGCGCTGTGTCTCCCGGCTTGCTGCCAGAGCCTGTTGGGGAGTTTGGGGAGTTCGCAGTCCGCGCTCGTCCGCGCCGTCGGCAGTCGTCCCCGGCCCTGTCTGCGTTGATTGGCGGCGGTGCTGACGTGCTCCAGGCTGGGGTGTCCGGGTGGGGTGATGCTTCTTCCGAGGGAAGCAGTCACGGCGGGCAGTCCTTGCCGCTCGGCTTGCCGGACGCCGAGTCCTCCCCAGAGGCAGCACCGACTCCAGGTGTGCAGGCGTCACACCCAGGAGGGTGGAGGTCGATGACGGAGGACGCCGTGCCGTCGCCAGCCGGTCGGTCGTCGGTCGGACGGCGGTCGATGACGGAGGACGCCGTGGCGTCGCCAGCCGGTCGGTCGTCGGTCGGACGGCGGTCGATGACGGAGGACGCCGTGGCGTCGCCAGCGGGTCGGTCGTCGGTCGGACGGCGGTCGATGACGGAGGACGCCGTGGCGTCGCCAGCCGGTCGGTCGTCGGTCGGACGGCGGTCGATGACGGAGGACGCGGTGGCGTCGCCAGCGGGTCGGTCGTCGGTCGGACGGCGGTCGATGACGGAGGACGCGGTGGCGTCGCCAGCGGGTCGGTCGTCGGTCGGACGGCGGTCGATGACGGAGGACGCCGTGGCGTCGCCAGCGGGTCGGTCGTCGGTCGGACGGCGGTCGATGACGGAGGACGC
>Ga0136560_1000046_pt1 | contig 41219 bp, 23 predicted proteins | sample AntRauMeHopE1497_FD_104925 | JGI IMG/M metagenome (GOLD analysis project Ga0136560, IMG submission 104925) | Saline lake microbial communities from Rauer Islands, Antarctica - Metagenome Hop E1 #497 | ecosystem: Environmental > Aquatic > Non-marine Saline and Alkaline > Saline | place... | reverse complement strand
GAGCTGTTTGGATGGCAGCCAGTGATTCCACGTCGCTGACTCATTCTGCGGTGACACTCAATGGCCTCCCGGCCCACAAGTTCTCCTCGGTGACGGGGTCATCGTGCATTGTGAGAATGCGTGCCAAGGGTCGGCACCTGAGGGCGAGCCGGACTCATGCCCATCAATACCCCGTGGCGTGCTTGCTCTCACAGATCTACGAGCATGGCGCGTGCATGGCATCGTTCGTCGACGCCACGGGGACCGAGCGGCTGTACGTGTCCCCGTCGGCCGTGTTTGACGGGAAGAAGGCGATCCGCGGCGGCATTCCGGTGAGCCGAATAGAAGGGGAAACCCTCGGTCGGAGGCTTCCCCTCACGTCATGTGGTTTTCAGTGCGGGCGGGGGCGATACGCGCCGCGAGATCCTGCTACGTCGGCCACGACCCGCCTCGCAGCTCATCTTCCCCCAGTTCGGGCCGGACGGCCCGCTTCCCAACCATGGGTTTGCGCGTACATCATCCTGGACGTTTGACGGCGCTGATGATGGGAGGGCAGTCTTCTCGCTCGAGGACAGCGAGGCAACTCAAAAGTTGTGGGACCACAACTTCCAGCTGAGGCTGATTGTGTCGCTCGAGCCGGCAGGCTACACCACATCGCTGCAGTGAGCACAGGCAGGCGGGTGGGTGCTGCCTCGCTCGTGGCACCGGAATGCCTCAATGCATCTCCACGCTAGGAGTTCCCCTGCTATCCTGGCTTCGCAGAGTCAGAAACACCGGGACCTCTCGCTTCGAGTGTCAGGCCCTACTTCACACGTACCATGCAGTCAGCGACGCCGCGGCGGCTGCCGTGACGGGGCTGTCAGGTGCCGAGTACGTTGACAAGCTTGACTCCCAGGCGGTCAAGGAGCAGCATGGGGACGTCAAGTTCGACCGTGAAGTCGACCGTATCTACCGCACCTCCCGCTCCGGCGAGGCTGCCGGCCCCGTGGTCCTCGCCCCGGTGGCAGCGGGCGGGCTGGCCGTGACCATCAGCAGCAGCGCTTCCACGCAGGCCGCGGGGAGCTCTGCCACGGCCGCAGCAAAGAGCGATGTGGTAGTCTGGAACCCCTGGGTGGAGAAGAGCGCTGCCCTGGACGATTTGCCCGACGATGGCTACAAGTCGTTCGTGTGCGTCGAGCCGGGGTGCGTCGACGGCATGTACGTCGTCGAGCCTGCGACTGTCATGACGCTGACGCAAGCAGCTCGCTTTGGCTGATGCACGGCGGGGTGACGGGCTCACAGCCCCGACGCCCGCTTGTCTGAGGGTGTGTGGTGTGCGAGGGCAGAGGCTTCACGAAAACTCTTGCGTTCCGCGACACCTGCACGCCCCGCCGCGGACCTTGATTCAGCAAAGGTGCGCGCAAGCATTTCAGTCCGGCGGCTGTCACCCTGCTGTTGGCAGCGGGGGTTGAAGGCGGACCATGGCAGCGGCGGGAGGGCGCACGAAGGAGTGCCACTACGCCGTCCTCGGGGTGGAGATGGACGCCACCGACTCGGAGATCCGCAAGGCGTACCGGAAGTCTGCTCTGACATGGCACCCCGACAAGAACCAGCACCGGGTCGAGGAGGCGACAGAGCGCATGAAGCTTGTCACCGAGGCCTACGCCGTTCTCAGCGACTCGTCAGAGCGCGCTTGGTATGACGCCCACCGGGATAGCATCCTTCATGGCGCAGACTCTTCATCGTCGGCGGCGGGGGACTCGCTGCTTCCAAACCTCTTTGCGTTCTTCTCCAGCTCGTGCTTTTCGGGCTTCGCGGACGACAGCACCGGGTTCTTTTCGGTGTACGCCCGTGCGTTCGATTCTGTCGCGCGTGCGGAGAGCAGGCACCGGGACGTGGATGCCAGAGACAGGGACTGGCCGGCGTTTGGCAAGGCCGACACGGAGTGGGTGGAGGTTGCCGGCTTCTACCGCGCCTGGAGCAACTATGCCAGTGACATGTCGTTCGCGTGGGCTGACGAGCATCGCACCACGGAGGCGCCGAACAGGTACACCCGCCGGTGGATGGAGCGGGAGAATGCCAAGGCCAAGCACCGCGCTCGGGAGGACTGGACCGACCGGGTTCGCGCGCTTGTGCGGTTCGTGCGCAAGCGAGACCCGCGAGTAGCTGCAGAAACTTCCCGCAAGGCGGAGGAGCGTGAGGTGCGGCGCCTGGCTTCGGAGGCTCGGGCAAAGCAGGAGGCCGCGGCCGCACTGGCCAAGGCAGAGGCGCTAGCGGCACAGGCTGAGATGTACAGGGACGAGCTGGAGGCGGCATCAGGCTTCCGCCTCGCCGACGAAGGCCCAAAGCGTGGGGCCAAGGCTGCCTCTGGCGACGCGGACAAGGCGGACAACTCAGGCGCTGACAAAAGCGACGACGAAGAGAGCGGCGGCGGCTCAGCGGCCGGCAGCGGTCTTGACGACGCGATGGCGCTGCTGTCGACAGTGGGGATGTCGGCTGAAGAGTTTGTGGAGGAGTTTGAAGCGACGAGAGAGCTGCTGGAGTCCGATGGCGGCTTCACCGTCACGCCGTCCATCATTGTGGCCACCCTCAAGGAGGACGGAACTCTTCCTCCGTCTCTCACTGAAGACATGGCACTCTTGCTCCTTCCTAGGGAGGCTCCTCCAACCCCTGCCGAGCCTGAGCCCACTCCTGAGCCGGTGGTGCCTGCCGCGGCAGCCGCAGCGCCGCCTGGTGTGCATGATAAGACCATGGTCGTGGTTCTGGAGACTGTCGGTGATGAGCGCGAGGTGGGAAAGGCGGCGTTCATCGCCGCCGGCGGCACCGTGCGAGACTCTGTGGGAGAGGCGGCCCCCGAGGCCACGGATGCCAAGCCGGCCATGAGGGCGTGCCGCGTTTGCAAGGCTGAATTCCCTGATGTCGGCTCCCTGCTCGGTCACATCAAGGAGACTGGCCACCACAAGCCGCCGGCTGCCGGTGAAGGCGGGGGTGCCGGTGCTGCTGCATCCGGCGCAAGGGCCCAAGGCAACGCGGGGCGCAGGCGAAAGGGCAAGGGAGGCAAGACAGGCGCAGGCACGGCCGCACCGGACCCGGCTTGCGTTGCGTGTGGGCTCATCTTCCCGACACGGTCGAAGCTCTTCCGCCATCTCGAGGAAACGGGCCATGCGGCGTCTCCCGAAGAGGTTAAGGCTGTGGAGTCCAAGCCGGTCAAGGCAAAGAAGAAGAAGCTCGGTCGACGCAAGGGGCAGCGTGGACCTGACGATGGGTGATGAGTGCGTGCCCAGCCGGCGAAGCCCTTCCCCCTGGCAAGGGTGGCTTGAGCGATTTAAAGTGCGGGTGCTGGGCAGAGCTTCGGGCATCAACAACGACGCTCGTCACAGGCCGGTCGCACGCAAGCTCAGGAACTGGCAAGCCTCACCGTAAGATCCCGACATGCACGAGCACGTGCCCGTCTGCGAGTCACAAACCCCTCGATTGGAGCAATCGATGTGACACTTATTGCCCTGCGCTCCAGCGTTCACAAACTGGCCAGCTGGGGGTGCCGTACCAAACACGACAGTCGTCGCCGGCACCGAGTTGCTCGCATAGTCGGGCTGACCTGCCACGTCAACGGGTCCCCTCCATACCGTGCCATTGTGATCCCTGAGGTAACAGTTTGTCTCATCAAGCCACTGATGGTCCACAACGGAGTTGGTGCTGTCTCGCGTCGTCTTAGGGTCGTCCCCGCTCGGGCATCTCCTAAGGCCGCAGTCTGGACCATACCACTCCGTCGCCTGAACCTCGCCGCTGCCATACCCGACCTTCCACCTGGAGTCGCACACGCAGCCAAAGATTCGGTCTTCGTCGAACGTTACAGACTCTTCCCGGCCGCCATAGGAGGCATCGTTGTGGCCAAAAGGCTCAGCATTGGGCTGCGCCTGCATCTGCTTGATAGACATGCACTTTCCGTGCCCGGAGCAGTCGTTGGGGCAGCTGGAACGCTGGCAGGCGTCGCCCGTGAACCCCGGGAAGCACTCGCAGGCGCCTGTGACCCTGTTGCACACCCCCATGTTGGAGCACTCTGCCAAGACATTGTGCACCAGGCTTGCCGTCGTCGGGATGCCGCTCCATACCCTGTCCGCGGGGCAAGTGCGAAACCGGCAGTCGGGGCTTTTGTACGAAGCGATGTCAGACTTGCTGCCCCAGCCATCCTGGCAGGCACACTCGCCTGTGGCGCCATTGCAGGTTCCATGCCCGGAGCACAGGTTGAGGGTGCTGCAGGCTACGCCCGGAACAACAGCCTGCGACGCCCCTGACGGAATCAAGGCGACGCACGCCAAAGCAAACGCCGCCAGCACCCAAGGCATCATCGTTTTGTTGGTCCCACCCTGATCACGCCTCGGAGCCAACGGTTGATCGGGCCGTGGTGGCAGTTGCGGGGCCAGAGCGTTTGGGGGGCTCTGCAACGCACGGCGCATCGATCGACAGCCGCTGCTGCGTGCTCTGACTCTCTCATTCAGTGATGACAGAGAACAAACTTAACAACTCATTGCCGTGATCGCCTTGGAGGGAATGCTGGCGAGGCAGTGCGGAGCTGTCCGTCAGGCTCGCCGCCAGTAGCTGAAGCACCGCTCATGCCCGGGCGTTCCCCGGCGGGGCCGGCCCGGCTGCCGCCCATGGGATTAACGTACTGTACAGTGCCCCGTGTGGCTGCGGCTGGTGCTCCCGCAACGTGCACCGTGGTGACACCCCGCGCCGTAGAGGCTGCCGCACCGGCTCCCGGCTCAGCAGCCGCCTCTGCGCCAAACGCTCCGTCCAGGGGCAGGACACGCGCGTGCCTGACTGCGGGGGCAGGCCTGACAGGCGGCTGCGGTCCAGCGGGTGCCGCCGCGCGCTCCTGCTCGTCCGCCCACTCTGCGACGTCTTTTCGACACAGCGGGCACTTGGTCGAAGTCTGAAAGTACTGCAGCCCGAGGTGGTAGGTCAGCTGGTGCTCGCAAGGCAGCCTTAGGATATGGTCGCCGTCCTCAAACTCATCCATGCTGATGATGCACTCGTTGTTCCGAGCCTCCACCTCGGCGCAGCTCGCCTTGGAGAAGGAGACCACCTGGACCCGCGCGAACTGTGCCTCGGACAGCCCAGCACGCGCAGGCGCCATCTCAACGGCCAGCCCATCGTCGCCTTCCGCCCGTTGCTGGACCATGGACCGCACGATCGCGCCGCACATGAGAAGCACGAGAGCTGTGGCCGCAGCCAGGACAATCACAACGATCAGGAAGACGCTGCTATTCAGGCTGTCGTCCTCCGTGCGACCCCCACCACCGCCGCCAGTGTTTGGAACTGCGGACGAGTCCGGTAAATGGGGAAGCACGCTCAATCAAAGGCCAGGCGCGGCACTGGGGAGCATCTGGGGCGGGCTGGTCAACACGGCGAGGGCACCGGGCAAGGTCGCACTTGAAGGAGGAGACGGGAGCGCCCCCCCGCCATTGGAAGGGGCAGCACCCGGGGAGCCAGAGCCACCAGGCGTGGCGGAGGGCGGGGTGGCAGGGCTCGTTGACGCTGGGCGGGGCGGCATCGAAGGACGAGGGAGGATCAGTCGCTCGGCGGCCGACGCCGGTGCACCAGCCGAAGCAATGGCGCCCGAGCGTGCGCGCAAGCTGGGGCATGCGCGTCTCACATGACGGCCGTGCCGAAGCGGTGCCAACGGCAGGGGACGGCGACGGGCAGTTCGTGCCTGGGCCGAAACAGATCCCCCTGCAGTCTTTGGCGGCATCTGGCTTCTTGCCCGTGCGACCACCAGAGCACACCCCGCAAGTGTCGACGGAGGCGGACCCAAGGCACTGCCCAGTGCAGTCAACGCTGCGACCGCCACCGTTGCACACACCTGCGGGCCGAGGGGCAGCATGCAGGGAGCGACCGGGAGTGAGCTGTGGCACGCACGGCCCAACGACAGGCCGCCGGGAAACCCTGGGCCGCCGGCTGCTGCTGCGGCCTAACTTACCGCATGAATCGCAAGCGCTTGCTGGCGTGACGTCGCATCCACACTTGCGGGTGCTGCCCGGGCCCAGGACCGTGAACATGAGCGTGTGGCTGGCCACGATGAGGCCGGACCCGAGGGCCTCTGCTGCCACCAGGTGCCTCGGAGAGTGGGCCTCGCGACCGGATCCACCACGCGCGCGGTGGCTTCCGTGTGCCACAAACAGCGGCTCGCTCGCGGTGAGCAATCGCCGTGCCGCGGCAGCCGATGCAGAGGAGTTCGACGTCACGTTGCCGGAGGACGACACCGACGGGCTGGGGGTCGTTGAGGCCGTCGGCGAGGGTGACGGACTCGATGACGGCAGACTGGAGTTATCGGCGGCCAGGACGCCAACCACCGCCAGATCCAGAAACGTGTAACCATCCCACCCGTCACCGGCCGCGCTGGGCAGGCCAGGCACTACGCCCGCCCCGCTGGCTGCCGCCTTGACGTTCCATCCGCTGGTGCTGAGCGACAGCAGGTCGCGCTGGAGCTCGGCCTCGGCACTGGCGCGGGTTTCCGGGAGAACGAGCGTGAGGGACACCGGCACGGTCACTCCATCGTCGCCTGCCGCACCCGGGGCTGCCGCCGCCGGGACAAGGCACTCCACGACCTGTGCAGGCGTGGAGTTTGTCGCGCCGGGCACCCTGACGAGCGTGGCATTCACGGCCACGGAGCCGAAGACGCACAGCAGCCTCGCACCCCCGCGGCCCTGGCCCAGCCCGATGCCGCAGCCGACGCCGGCCCACGTGATCCGCACAGTCGTTGCCGCCTGGCCGCACCGTGGGGTGACGCACGCCACAGTTCCGGTGCTGCACATTCCGACCAGGGCGCCAGACCTGACGGCCCCTGACGCCATCGCAACGCTTGTCTCGTCGGCCAGCGCGACGTCACCGAGAGCGGCGCCCCCCGAGGGAAACCCCTTACCCTGGGCGAGGGCCCCATCACGGACTTCGTCCGGCGCCTCCCCGAGCGCCCTGACCCCTGAGAACCAGTCTGTGAAGTTGGGCGTGCCAGGAACCTGCGGGAAAGCGAACCGCACAGCCCCGTCGGCGAACAGGCACTGCTCCAAGGTCCATCGCGGCTGGTCGGGCTCCGGCTCAAAGGCCCACAGCGGCACGCGTTCCCATCGCACACACAAGGCGTCGCCTGACATTCGCCACCAGACTTTGCCCTGCGAATCGAAGCCGGGGTTCCAGTCGGAGATCAGCGCACCGATGGTGCCCCGGTACGCGCTGCGGATCGAGCAGAATCCAGACGCGAAGAAGCCACCGCACGGAGGCTCTGGGCGAACCTGCGTGAAGCCATTGGCCCCGATGTAGACGGTGGACACGTTCGAGTCGCCGTAGAACGGGAAGCTGAAGGCCAGGTCTACGGCCTCGAACGGCGTGTCGTCCACCGCCGATACCGGTGAAAGCTTGTCCCCCGGGAGCGATCCAAGCTCGGCTGAGGGCATGGCAAGCAGTGCCGCAGTCCTTCGCGGAAGCGGCAGGTACTGCAGGCCCCCGACGATGTCGCGCCCAGAGCCGTCGGCCGGGTCGGAGGCGCACCTGCCGGTCGGGCTGGCGACGCAGCAGCCCAGGAGACACCTCGGCTCGTAGCAGAAGCCGTCGATGCCGGCCACAATGCCGTTACTGCCAGCAACGACGGCCTTGTTCGCTGCCAAGCAGTCCAAGTCGGAGGTGCAGAACCCGTCCAGCATCGCCGCCACAGGCACGGGCCTTGAAGTCCGGGGCAACCCTGGCTGCTGCCAAGGCCAGCTTGGCGACGACGGGCGCTCGCCCGCTGCCTTGCCGGCGTCGTCCTCGAGGAACCGGCCTCCACCGCCCCAGGGCCACTCAAGCTGCTGCGCCGTGGTGATGACTCTTACGCCGCCAGAAGGTGGAGAGAAGGCGACCAGACCGGGGCTCGCTTGGCCTGGCGGAACGACTGCGACTGCGGTCGCGTTCCCCAGCGCGAAGCCAGCCCCGAGACCCGTTGACGCCGAGCGCGCCGACGTCACGGTCACGTCCGACACCACGACGTCTACGCGCCCCGAGGCAGGGCACATGCCAGGAGGGATATCGCACTCGATCCTGTTGTCTCCTTGCCCGGCTGGCGGCCTCGCCTCTGCTCGAGCCGATGCGGAGCACAGATTCTGGCCCTGGGTGCCCAGCTGGCGGTTCAGGCAGATATAAAAAAGGTCGTTCCTGGTTGAGCTCCGCACGGGATAGCACTCCCCACCGCAGGGGCACCGTCGCTCCGTGCCGTCGCACTCGGGCACGCACACCGACCGGGCCGCCCCGGCGGCCACGCCGACTGACAGGCACTGCTTGCCGCTGTCGCAGTCAGAATCGGCCGCACACGGCTCACAAAACCGGTGGCAGACGGCCGGGTTGGCACACTGGAGCCCGCCCACGGTGACAGCAATGTCCCGGGGCTCGTCGCCGAGGCGGAAGCCGTCGACCGTCACAGTCGTCCGCAAAGCGGTGGCTGATGTCTTGTACGTGAGATTTGTTGCAGGAACGAACACCTGGGGACTGCCGAACGTCGGGCCGGGGCGGGTGCCGTGAACCGCCGTGACCACGGGCGGGTCCGGCGGTACCAGAGACTGCCCACCCGGTTCACCCGGGCTGAGGGGACGCACGCACGTGTAGAGGGGTCGGTGCGCACGGCTTGGCCCTGGCGACGGAAGCCATCCGAAGTTGTCGTACACCTGCCCGCCCACCGCGTGGGTGACGCAGCGAACGCCGGGGACTTTGGCCGAGTCGCTTTCGCACCAGGCCCCAGCGACACAGCAGCCACCAAGTGAAGCCATGCTGCTTTCAGCAGTCCTGTTATTGCCGTTCAGGCCCACAGTGATTGAGCGGAGCAGCCTGAGCCCCCACGTAGTAGTGTTCAGGCGCAAGGTCCTCGCGGTCGGCACGAGCCCAACGCGAGTGCACGCTGAGTCATGCTGCTCAAGCAAGGGCCGCTGGGCTTCCGGAGGGCCCAAAGGTGCGGACTGTGCCAGCGCTGGGAGGGCAAGGACCCAGTACAGTCCTGAGGCGTACGCAATGACGGTCGTGTTGCTCGAGCCCACCGTAAGCCGACGAGGCCCTCGGGCGCCGGCATCCCCGCGACATGGGAGGCTCGTGATCAAGATGAGCGAGACCAGGGCCATGGCCGGCCGCGAGCCCCAGGAGCGTGCCATCCGAAGCTGGCGCCAGACTCAAGAAATCCCCGGCGGCGTGTCCTGCGGGTGACCGCAACAGCGAGCCCCTGGAGCCTGCAGCTCCCCAACTTGACAGAGATATGACAGTTCCCGCGAAACTGGAGCTGGCACCGCGTGGGGCGACCCTCTCCAGGTGCCGGGTGCGGGGGTTGCCGGCTTTGCCCGCCGGTTCCCGCGGCCGACTCTACATCACCAGCGCACAGAGGGCTGCCCGCACCGCTTCGTGCACACGTGTGGCTGAAAAAATGGCAGCAGCATCCGCATCGGCTGCGCCAGCGCCCTCTGAAGGCGCAGCAGGGATGGCCGACGCCTTTCCCCCTTCGCTGGCCCAGATGCCGCGTGTGACCCGGACCGACGGCGCCGCTGCGGTGTCAATCGTGGTGGCTGTGACGCCCGACGGGGGCATCGGCAAGGACGGGACTCTCCCGTGGCGTCTGGACACTGATATGGCTTTCTTCCGAAACACAACGCGCGACACCCGCTCAGAGACTGGCCGGAACGCGGCCATCATGGGAAGGCGGACGTGGAAGGGGATCCCGGCCAAGTTTCGGCCGCTCAGGGGTCGCCTGAACGTCGTTCTCACTCGCGGTGACGAGGCGACTGTCAGGGCGTGAGGTCCCCGGAAGCTGGGCTGCGCGCGCCTTGGTGGACCAGAACCGCATGGCGGTGCAACGGCAGCTTTCTAGTCGGGCATCGTGGCCGGCTTCGGCTGTGGCAGGGGCGCCATGCGCGAGTTGCCAGTTTGAAATCCACGATGCACGAGCCCCGTGGTCCTTCCTGACCCCCGCAGAGAAGACGCGCTGCCGGACGATGTAGTGGTGGCAGCGTCCCTCGCGGACGCCATCGCCGCCGTTCGGAAGCTCGGTGAGCCCTCAGCGTGCGGGCGGCTTCTACACGAGCGAATCGTTCTGCTGCCCCCCCCCCCTCATACACGCCCGACGACGCCACTGCGTTCCATCGCAGAGGGAATCGAGACCGTGCACATCATTGGGGGTGCAACCGCGTTCGATGAAGCCGTCGCACTTGGCTTGGCTGACGTGTTGTACGTTTCGGAGATCGCATCGCCTGAGCACGACACGGACGTCGGCATCGCGTGGCCGATGGGCGATGATACGCCCTTCCGGTGCACCATGCGAGCCGTGAGTTCCCACAGCCGGATGAGCGCCACGACATAGGTTCCCGCAGGCCAACCCGTTGTGCCGTGCCTGCCCCCGATACCGCCGCAGCCTGCCATGATGGAGGCCGGCGTGACCTTCTCCTTCACTCAGTGGGTCAACAGCGGGACCGCGTCGGCTGCTGCTCCCGCCGAGCCAGCGGCAGGCTTCCTGTACCTCGAGGCTGCCAGCTCGCCCGGGGCTGCGCCAATCGCCGGCGAGCTGGCGCACGCCGACCCCCGCCGCACCTCCATCCCGGATATCGGGGCCCTGGCGGCGGCACAAGGTGCGGGCGTGCACCCCGAGCAGCAGTACCTCGCGCTCATTCGCGACATCCTTCGCTCCGGCGTTCGCCGCGGTGACCGCACGGGCACGGGAACGCTCTCCAAGTTTGGCGTGCAGATGCGCTTCTCCCTTCGCGACGGGATCCTCCCCCTGCTGACGACGAAGCGCGTCTTCTGGCGCGGCGTCGCCGAGGAGCTGCTCTGGTTCATCTCCGGCGACACGAGCGCGCGCACCCTCCAGGACAAGGGCGTGCGGATCTGGGACGGGAACGGGTCGCGGGAGTTCCTGGACAAGAGCGGGCTGTCGCACAGGGAGGAGGGTGACCTCGGCCCGGTGTACGGGTTCCAGTGGCGTCACTTTGGCGCGGAGTACAAGGACATGCACGCGGACTACGAGGGGCAGGGCGTCGACCAGCTGAAGCAGGTGGTCGACAAGATCAAGACCAAGCCCAACGACAGGCGCATCATCCTGTCGGCGTGGAACCCCGCGGGTGAGGCTCTCCACCCTGGCGAGGCTGTCCGGCGCGCCTTCATCCTGCCCAGGATGACAGCGGCTTCAGATCGCTCGCTGGCCAGTACTTGCTGCCCCGGCCTGCGTCGCTCGGTCGCGACCGCCGCCCCAGCGACGACTGCTTTCGCTGGCTTCGTGGTTGCCTCCCCCTCCCCCGCAGCGATCCCGGACATGGCCCTGCCGCCATGCCACATGATGGCACAGTTCTTCGTCGCGAACGGAGAGCTCTCCTGCCAGATGTACCAGCGCTCGGCCGACATGGGACTCGGGGTCCCCTTCAACATCGCGTCCTACAGCCTTCTCACGGTCATGCTTGCGCACGTCGCTGGCCTGAAGGTGAGTCATGCGGATGCGAATTGCCGCCGACCATACACGGCACAACGCAGCGTGCGGCGCTGCACTGCCGGGACTCATGCCCCGCCGCGCTCCTCTTACCCGCCCCCTTCGCAGCCCGGCGACTTCGTGCACGTCATCGGGGACGCACACGTGTACCTGAACCACGTGGCACCCCTGCGCAGGCAGCTGGACCGTGAGCCCCGCCCGTTTCCTTCCCTGCGCCTGGCGAGGGAGGTGTCGGACATCGACGGCTTCCGGTTCGAGGACTTCGTGGTGGAGGGCTACGAGCCGCACAAGGGGATCAAGATGAAGATGGCTGTGTGAGGGTGCAATCACGCCCCGGCTCTGAGATGATGCGTCGCACACTTCACTGGTTCGAAGCAAGGCTGCCCACTCTTTAAACACTCAACGACGCTTCAGCTGTTGGAGGGGGGGGGCACACTCGGCACCGGCTTCGCTATGACTTCCTGATCTTGACGACGTTGACGTGAATCTCGATGCAGTGCTGTGCCGCCCGAAGAAGCAGGCGGGCCGCGTCTTCCGTGCCATACCACCTGCTCCACTGGCTGGGCTCGCGGATGACCAGCTGCAGCGGGGCCAGCGCTTGCCCCAGGGCCTCAGAGCGTAGCCGTGGGGATCTTGCGAACAACCCGCGCGGCGTGACCGTCGTGCTCCTTGAGATTCGCTGAGGCCTGTCCGTGAGTCTCCGGGACGACGCCGACAGCGTGGACCGGATCCGGGGCCTCTGCGCGGCGGTTCCAGGGACCACAGGGACCCTCGACTCGATGGGTGCCGATGTGGCACTCGAGGGCGTCCCGTCGCGGGATTGAGATGCGGTCACAGCGACTCCACCGGCTGCGTCACGCCCAGCCCGTGAGGCCGCTGCGCCCACAGCCCTGCTCAGCGCGGCGCTCTCGTCCTCGTGATCGATACTGCCAGGGCCGCTGCCTTGGCTGCCGCTGCTGTGAGAGCTGCTGGCCCCGCTGTCGCTGTCGCTCGCTTCGTCGTCCTCGCTAGGCTGCGAGGCGTCGCCAAAGTCTGTGACCTGGCCGTCAGGTCCAAAGCGGGACTGCCGCGACAGCTTTGCTCGCCTCGGCGGCCGGCGTGAGGATGGCTCGGCGGAGCCGGAGCTCTGGGCCGCCCCGAACCCAGACGCGTCAAGCTCGCCCGGTGTGGCCAGCACCTGATCCCTGTCCATGAGCTGGACGTTCGCGCCAGCCTCAACCAGCGCTGCGAGGCCGCACCGCTTGCCAAGGATACGAACCTCATCACGGGCCTGGCCCTGGTCCACGTCAGCCGGCGACGCTGCGTCCTCGAGGCGGCCGAACGGATGGAGCGGCCCCATGACCGTGATTGCAACGGACACGTTCATCGCCGACGGCGCACCGGCTGAGCTGGTAGCGTCCCCGTCGACGGCGTCCTCGCTCAGGCCGTGGCTTGAGGGCGGCGCCGACGTCCCTGGCCTGGACGTCACCACCGCGGGATCCGTGGAGACGGACGGGGACCGGTCCCCCGGGGAAGCGTCGCCAGCACGCAGCAGGCTCGCTAGGCCTGTCGAGGACTGGACCCGGCCGGCAGGCCGAGCAATCGCCAGGGGTGACGCCGGGCGCCCGGCTCCGGTCGTGTAAGACCTCGCAGCCAGTCCGGACCTCCGGAACGCAAGCCCTGAAGACGACCTCACGTGCCTCCGTCGGCTCTCGACGACGCCGGCGCTCGTAGCTGTGGCGTCAAGCAGGTTGCGCACCTCAGTGCTGCCAGTCGTGCTCGCGTCGCAGTCGCCGTCGGCGCCGCCGCCGGACTGCGGGGCAGAGCCAGCATCTGTGCCCTGGTCGGACGTCGGCGCTGCGGAGCTGGTGCGGGATCTGCCCGTAGCCTTCGGGCTGGAGCCGCCCTCAGGGTGATGGTGAATAGCCGACACTGCCATGACACGACGCGATGGCACGCGGGCTAGCGAGGAGAGTCCGCGGTCCACGCGCAGGCTCCTTGGGCTTGAGGCCGCAGACAGAGACCGAACCGAGGACGCGTCCTCGTCGTCACCGCCGCCGCCACCGGGGTACGCGGCTGCTGCATGGGGCCAAGAGACGCCGCCCATCCCCGTTGGCGTCCGCGCCCCGCCGGGACTCTGTGATCCTGCCGCGCTGGACGCCACCACGACGAGGGAAATGTCCTGCATCATCCCCGTGCCCGTGCCGAACGTGGGGGAGTCCCTCGGCCCGCCGGCGGCCGGGAGGCGTCCGTCGGCAGGCCCCGCCAAAGGCGAAGGCGCCGCTGGGTTGGATCCAGAGAGGCGGGGAGGCGGCGACCAGGCGCCCTCGGTCTGAAGCCGCCGAGCCGCAGCGCTCGCGGCAGGCGACGAGAAGAGCTCACTGGCCATTCGGGTCTTGGGCGGCTTTGTCGGGGTGATCGAGGCCACCTTGCTCCCAGTATCAAACGACGTGTGAGCGCCGCCGCCGAGGTCCTTCAGGGGCGGGGGCAGCATGCCGCTGGAGCCTCCGCCACTGTCCGCCCGACCGCTGAACGAGGGAGACGCTCCCGCATCGGCCGCGCTGCCCTTCATGCGCTGCCGCGGAGAGCGCGACACCGAGCGCGACCTCCCGGCCGGCGCCATTGCTCGGAGCTCAGGCGACGAGCGCGGGTCCCGCTTGGCCTTCTCGGCGGGCCGCAGGCCGTCCGACCCTCGGCCGATCTGCCGGCGCGTCGTGACCTGGGCGGTGGTCGCGTGAAGCCCCGGGCTGCGCGTCGTCGTGGCTGCGCCTCCGGTCGCCGCGATGCCTTGGCCTGGTGAGAGATCGGCACCTGCCAGACTTTTTGCCGCACCGATCGCGATGCCCGCCGGGATGGCATTGCGCTTGAGCATGTGGCGTAGCGCAGACTGCAGCCGGTTGGACCCCGCAGAGGCCAGGAGGCGGGACTCTTGCCCCGCCCGCGCGCCGGCTGCTGCAACGAGCGCGCCTGCGGCAGCGTGGCGGAACGCGTCACCGACCTCGTCTGCTGTTTCCAGCCCCACACCCTCCCCGCACGGGACCAGCGCGCTGATCGTAATGGCGCCCTGCCAGAAGACGGCTGCCGCTACAACCACCGCGACACCGTCCTGCTCGGCTCCGGCAGACACGACTGACGCGCGGGAGTTCGTCTTGCACAGGCTCTGCGCTGGTGCCGAGTCGTCATCATCCGCCCAGGGGCTGTCCGGAGCCGGTCGCCGCCCGATGCCGAGCAGGGTGCTCCCCGGCAGGTCAGCCGAGCCAGAGCTCGCGGCTTTGCGATGGGACCTGGGCTCCTCCTCGGCCATCGAGGCGCCGGCACCTCCGCCTCGTCTCAGCGGGCTGGGCAAGGCTGGCCCACGGTCGACCGCGGCCCTCGTGGCCGGCTTCGAGATAGCTGTGGCCAGCGCCAAGACGAGGCCATCGCCATGGATGTCATCGCTGATGTCCAGGAGCTGTGACAGCCGGACGGTAGTGCGAGACTGCACCCGAATGGAGCGTCCCGGGATGTCCTGCGCCGCGCTCACGGCCTCCCTCACCGCCGCGTCTGCGAGAGCCGCGCCCACCCCCGTCGTCACACCAAAGCGACGCTGTGCGGCCCTGTAGCCAACGGTGTCGGTGCTGGTGACCCATGTGCTGGAGTTTTGCCGGGTCAGCATCGGGTGAGTGGGCATGAAGCCGTCGGGGATGCCAAGGCGCCCAGCGCCCGACGAGCGGGCTGGCACCGCCGGGGGACTCGCAAAAGGGCTGCTCCCGATCCCAGGGATGGAGTCTCGTCGCGCTGCAGCGCCACCCAGCTCGGCACACCCAGGGGGAGAGGCACCAGGAGGTGCGCTGAGGGCCGGGGCTGGGGGTGGAATTGCAGCCACGGCTGCGGCCACGGCCGCGGTGCTGGCACCAAGACTGCCAGACCCTGGCAGCCGGGCCGTTGCTGCCGTGGAGAGCCCGGGCTTGTGGTCATCACCCGCTGCACCGATCGCGGCGGCTTCAGTGCCCGTGCTCTCAAGCGCGGGCAAAGTCGGAGCCCAGCTCGCGCCACCGGCCGCCGGCACTCCGGTTGCGCTGAACGGGACCAGCTTCAGCCCGGCGCTGCCAGCAGCGAAAATGTCGCCCCCAGAGCACGGATTCGAGTCGGACGAGGAAGAGAGCAGCGCCGTGCCCAGCGGTGAAACCGAAGGGCTGGAGTTCCCGTCCGCGTCGCCCTCGCTGCTGCCTTTGGTCTCCTGAAGCAGAGTGGGCACACTCAGAGATGCGTCTGACGCGCCGAGCGAGGACGCACCGCTCGTTTCGTTCGATGACGCCCTGTCGAGCTCCGCTTGAGCGTCGCCAGCACCTGCGACGCGCCCAGTGGCGGCCGCTCCCGGTTCCTCGCCGCCCGCGTGCGCCCTGAGCGTGCTGGCCGTTGCTTCCGTGGCCGTGCCATCCGCACCAGCGACGAGACCCTCGGCCCGGCCCTGCTCCGAGCTGTGCTCGGCCTTTGCCTCCTCTCTCTCCTCGCTGTCCTCGTCGTCCTCCTCCTCGACTTCCTCCTCGCCCTCATCAGCAACGGCGTCGGGCCATCCGGCCTGGCCCTTGGCCATGGCTGCCCTCGCGAGCCCCGCTGGGACGGCAGAGAGCGAGAGGGTTTGCCCGCTGAGTGCCAGGTGTGCCTCCTGCGAGGCACCCCCTACCGTCAAGGCCCGGCCCAAGCGAGCGGCTGTCGGCCGTCCGACCAGCTGCTTGCGATGGCCATCAGTGCGCTCGCAATGCAGGCGTGCGAGGTCGACGATCCTCTCGAGCTCAGAGGGCCGCTCCGTCCTGACACGACAAAACTGCTGCACAGTCTGCCAGACCGAGAGCCCGGCCCCGATGCAGTGCTGAAGCAGCCGCCCGGCAACCCGAAAATTCAGCAGGCAGTGCTCCCGGATGCCTAGCTCGCTGCGAAGCCGGGTCGCGTCAGCATCCACGTCTCGTGACAGGACCCAGTCGCGAACGCTGGCCGCCACTTCACCGTCGAGGTTGTCGCGGTGCGCCTCCTCGCTCCACAGGAAGGACACCGATTCGATACAGGGCTTGTCCGGGAGCGTCAGGCCGTGGTCGATGGGGATCAGGCGGGCCTCGTCGCCAGCCCCCGCAACCAGCACGTTGGAGACGTGGCGATCCGAGTTGATCATGTACATATCGAACACGGCGAGGCGCTGGCTGGCCTCCCTTGGAAGGCTGGCGCCGTAGTCCTCCAGCGGCTCGCCCGCTACAAACTGCTGCAGGGATGCCACCTTGGGCCACGGAGCGCTGGCTTGGGCGGCGGACGACGCCCTGGCGGAGGAAGCTGCCTCCGCCCCGGCCCGCGGCAGGGAGCGGCGTGTCACCACCGGCGGGAGCAGCGGCTCAAGGACCTCGTCGTTGCACAGCTTATGGCTGGTGACTGCGACTGCGGCCGTCGGAGGCACGCCGACGAACCCGTCCTCGTCGAGCATGAACGCCGCCACCTCCCGCGCCCAGGCTTCTCCGCTCAGCCCGAGATGCCCCCCCTGAATCTGGCCGAGGTTGCCCTTGTTGTGCTTCGGGCAGTTGGGCGCGTACGCCTCCTCGTCCCACGGCTTGAGGACGGCGAGCGCCCCGCGGCGCTTGCTCTGAACGAAATACGAGCCGCCCTCGCCGTTCTCAGCCCCCGTCACCTCCAGCGGATTTCCTGTCAGCAGGGCGACCTGGCACTCGCTCGCCACGCGGAGAAGGTCGCCAGTCCATCGGCCGATCGGCAGCGGCCGAATCAGCTCAAGGAGACTGCCGTCCGCAAGCCTCGTCCGGCCGTCGTGCAGCGCCTCTACCTTGGGCCGCAGCGCGTCGGCACGCAGGCGTTTCCTCGTCACCGTTCGCGGAGGTCCGCGGCCGTCCATGCAGTCCTCAAGCTCCTTGGTGAGCTCGGGCTCGCCACATGCGCTCAGCCTGCGCTCAACGTCGCCCCGCACCACCAGCACGTAGTCATCACCGCACTGCCGAAGCCTGCTCGCATCCTCGTGGTCGTCCAGAAGCAGCTGTCTGCCAAGGTATAGGAGCAGAATATCTGCCGGATCGGCATCGATTGCTGCGGCCACCTTGCGGCGAACCTGCCCGAATGTGTCCCCGACACTGATCGCCACCATGAGTCCTGTATCCCGCGTCTCCACATCTTGGCGGTGCCGGACCTCATCGGCTTCAACCTCACCACCAGGCTCGCCTCCGGTTTCTGCGGCAGGGAGCAAGAACTCTCGTACCCTGAGGCTCCACGCTCCCCCCACAGCGCCCGACATCGACCCCGGGCACGAGGAGTGTGCACGGCTGGGTCGCACACCGGCACCTGTTCGCCAGGGGAGCCTGATACCGTCGAGCACGGCAGGTGCATGGCTTGCACTAGGCTCTGCCGGCTCAAGCCGAGGTTTTCGCTGCTCGAAGAAGGGCTCCGCTCGCCAATCTGGGCCAACCCCCGGCGCCACACCCGAGCCCCCACCGCAAGAAGCCCGATCACCATGCCCCCCAAGAAGAGCAAGGGATCAGCTGCCGAGGCCCCGCGCCCGCTTCTCGGCAGGCCAAGCAATAACGTGTCCATGGGCATCGTGGGGCTCCCCAACGTCGGCAAGAGCACCTTCTTCAATCTCATGTGCAACATGAGCGTGCCAGCCGAGAACTACGCCTTCTGCACGCTCGAGCCGACCGAGGCGCGCGTCCCAGTCGCTGTGAGAAGGGAGCACACGGGCGCGTGGACCGGCCCGCAAGGTGCCCGCCGCGGTCACATACGCAGCGCCCCGTCAAGAGCAGCTTCCCCTTTTCACTACGGCACACCATGCCAGGTTTGGCTTGCTGTGGTGTGGTTGGGCCGGCGCGACTACCAGATCCTTGACTTTGCCCAGCATCCCTCGGCCACTGTCGCCCGCAGGACGACCGGTTTGACTGGCTCGTCGACCACTTCAAGCCCAAGTCCGTGGTTCCCGCCCAGCTGGCTACCACCGACATCGCAGGCCTCGTGAAGGGGGCAGCCGCGGGCAAGGGGCTGGGGAACGCCTTTCTCTCGCACATCGACGCTGTGGACGGCATCTTCCACCTCTGCCGTGGCTTCCCGGACAAGAAGGTGAGCGGCTGGCGGGCTGGATCGCCCAGTTCTCGGCCGCGGCCGGTGCGGCCCGTGCCTCCGTGCTGGCCCCGCTGCAAAGCGACCCTCTGTTGTCCGACTGCTTGCCGCAGGTCTCCCACGTCGAGGGCAGCGTTGATCCGGTTCGCGACCTGCACATCATCCACCGGGAGCTGCAGTTCAAGGACATCGCGGCCGTGAGGGCGTACATCACCAAGCACGCACGGAACGTGGCGCGCAACGTCGGCGGCAAGGAGGCGAAGGCGGACCTCACAGTGGCCGTCAAGGCCCTCAACTGGCTCCTCCACGGCGAGTTCACGGGGTCTGCCGATGACATGGTCGCGGCCATGAGCGACGTGTCCAAGAAGTCTGCCGCGGAGATGGCAGCCGGCGCGTCCGCATCCGCGTCTGCCGCCGACGAGGCCGCAGCCGGCGCAGGGGAGGAGGAGGAGGAGGAGGAGGAGGTTGAGCTTGGCAAGGACATCCGCGCCGCTCCCTGGTCCGCCGACGAGATCGACATCGTCAACAAGTTCCACCTCCTCACCGCCAAGCCGATGGTGTACCTCATGAACCTGAGCATGAAGCAGTTCCTGGCGCAGAAGTGCAAGTGGATCGTCCCGGTCAAGGAGTACATCAAGCAGCGCGGCAACGGCGAGAAGTTCATCCCCTTCTCCGCGGCCTTTGAGGCCCAGTTCGCCGAGATGGGCGACACCGAGGAGCGGGCCAAGTGGCTGGCTGAGAACGGAGGCCTCAAGTCCGTCATCCCCAAGATCGTCAAGTCCGGATACAAGGCCCTGCGCCTGGTCCACTTCTTCACCTGCGGCGCCGACGAGGTCAAGGCCTGGACCGTTCGCAGCGGCTCCACGGCGCCCAAGGCTGCGGGCGTCATCCACAGTGACATCGAGAAGGGGTTCATCTGCGCCGAGGTGAAGAAGTACGACGACCTCCACGAGCGTGAGGCGGCGGCACGCCCGCGCCTCCTGCCGTCCCCGTGCCGACCCGGGGTAGGTCGGCAAGCACCAACGCACCGTGCCTTCCCCTCGCTCCGTTCCTCGCAGTGGGCACCGAGCCGGCCGTCAAGGCGGCGGGCAAGCTCCGCACCGAAGGCAAGACCTACCTCGTCAACGACGGCGACATCATGTTCTTCAAGGTGAGCAATTCATTTCCTGCCGAGCAAAACGCGGTCGGTTCATGGGCGGCCTCTGACTTTTGCTCGCTGTCTTGCGCGTTTGGTTCTTTGTCCGCCCGCAGCACAACACGTCAAAGAGCAAGTGACTTCGTCTGCCGTGAGCGACCACCTGGCCGCCCCGTCGCCTTCGAAATCTCCATCACCAAGGCGCCCTCATTCTGCGAGAGTATCACACGACCCACACATTGCCGCAAATCATCGAGTTCCCTGCTCTTGCATGCTCAGGCGGCACTCACACACGCCTGAGGACTACCACGCTGTCGATGCTCTGCCTGGCGTTGCCTGCGAATGTTTGTGTGATGACCAATATGTAACAGAGCCCTTGTTGGTTTTTGCCTGCCGCGCCATCGCAAGCGTGAGGGGCCCACCCTCGGATCTGACAGGACAGGGAGCGAGGCTGCCATGCAGGGAACCATGCAGGTGCTCGCAGCGGTTGGGTTGCTGCTGGCAACGGGCCGCGCGGTCCCGCTGGCAAAGGTCGCCTTTTCGGTCCCGCTCGCAGCCCCCGCAAGCTCCGAGGGGCTCCCACCCCTGGATCAGATGGTGACAGGATACTGCGTCGAAGGTGAGGGCAACAACACCTGCGAGTTGGACTGCCTCAGGGCAGCGGCAGCGGTCCATCGCTACCCGTGTTCCCCCCGACGACTCCGGCGCCGCAGGCATGTCGGGGGTGGCGTGTGCTACGGACCTGTGCACCCAGATCCGCGGCAATGCGATGCTTCAGCAGTACGACCTGAACGAGTTCCTGCAAGGCTGCGAGACGACGTTCGAGCGGGCCATCACCACCGAGCGCGCAGTGGCCATCGCAGCGCCGCAGCCCTTGGTCTCGCTCAAGAACGACCTGTACACTTGGTTCACCGACCGCCAGATGCGTACCAACCGGCTGGACCAGTCCACGCTCAGGCAGCCTGGCAAGCTCGCCCTGTATAGCCGAGCGCTCGCCCCCCACAGCGATGCCAAGCATGTTTGTGACATCGGGTTCGGGATGGGAACTGCAGCGATGCTGGCCCTTGGCTCGCTTCCGACCGCTAGCGTGCACTCGTTCGATGCCGAGGAGTCCAAGGAGTCGCTCCAGGTTCACGACTTCCTCGAGGCCCGGTGAGTGGTCGGGAGTGGCCGGGCATTCGCAAGCACCACGATTGGCTCGTCAGTGTGGAGCATCTGCGGCGCCCTCCTGACCGCCACGCCTGCTGTCCGTGTTGCTGCCTCGCAGCTTTCCGGAACGCCTGACACTTCACCTTGGAGACACGTCGGTCCTTGTCCCGCGATTCATGACACTGAACCCGAAGCTGCGGTGCGAGGTCCTCCTGCTTAACGGCGGGATGGAAGACTTTGCGTTCCGTGACGCAGTGGCCGACATGCAGGAGCTGGCCAACCACGACGCGGCGGGCCACGTGTTTATCATGGACGTGCCATCAGACAAGGGGCAAGCAAGCAACGTGGCTACGACCCTCAAGGCCAACGAGCGCAAGGGCGTGCTTTCAGTGAGCGCCGTGCTCCGTGAAGGCAGCACAATGTCGGTGGTCGCCCTGGGCAAGCTGACGGGCGCTGAGTACTTTGCCGGGTCGGTCGTGATCGGCCGCTTCAACCCCCTGCCATCAGCAAGCGCTGAGGTTCCGGCTGCAGAGTGGTAGTGAGCGAATGAGTGCGTGTCGCTGCAGCACTCGTGTCGTTCGCCCACTTCAAGACTCAAACTGATTTCGACGCCAAGCGATCGAATGTCATCGGTGCTCGCACAATGCCGGAATGCAAAGCAGCAGCGGAAGTCGCCCGGCCATAGGCGGGACGCGCCTGCGGAGTCACTTCCCCCTGACCTCGCCGTTCGACCAGGCTGGCCGAGCTGGGGGGTCGGCGCAAGCGCCGTGGGCCAGTGCGGGGCTTCGAGCTCTGCCGTTCGAAGCTCAGGTGCGCTCGTTGAGCAGCGGAGCTATCAGCCGGCGGAGAACTCATGCCGCGAAGCGCATCCCCGGTCCACAACACCTCCCCAGAGCCAGCCTCAGACCTGCCCTCTGGGGCCCAGTCAGATGGCGCTAGCGTCTCTGTGGCCCCCTCGAGGTGAGGCTTTGGTTCCGACAGCACGGCAGAGTTGGCTCCCCGGGACGCTGCGGTTTCGCTGGCCCCACCTTCCGCGCTTTGAGGAGCCCTGCCAGCAGGGCTTTCTGGTGACGCCCCCATAGCGGCAAATGACGAGAACGGGCTCAGGGCATGCAGCTCAACCTGTGGCGAGGGAAACGGCGAACCCGAAGCTCGACCAAGCCGAGGGCTCAGTGCCCCGTCCAGGCGATGAGTCCAGCTCCGCCTTGCTTTGCTGTCATCACCTGCATCAGCACCACCGTCACCAGCCGCTCCACCAGTGTCGTAGTCTGCCCCGGCCATGCCGTCGATGTGACACGGGGCCTTGCCGTCAAACCGACCAGCCGTATCACATGAATTAGCTGCTGTCTCTGCCCCCAGTCTGGTGGTATCGGATGAGCGGTGGGTTGCAGCTGCTTGGGCCTCGGTGTGGTCGATCACGTTTGCCGTGTCCCCTGCCGTAGCATCGGTCGGTGACGCACTTCGCAAGCGGGCCCATCCCTCCGGGGCCTGGTGCTCCGGACTCTGCTCCTGCAGGGTGCCATCGTCGGTCCGTCGAGCAGGCACAGCCAATTCCACCGACGTCACGCCGGACTCAGCGGATTTTTCCGACACCGCCTTCACTTCGTCCTTAGCCCCATCCTCCGAATCAATAGCTACGTTAGCTGAGCTGTGCCTTCCCTCGGATGGCCGAGCGCGTGGGATCGGGGGTTGTGCGGACTTTTTGCCATGCGTCGGGCTACCAGCCCCGGTACCTCTGGCACTTGCTTGCGACGACCCAGCAAGCGGCCTTGCATCGACGGGTGGGGTGGCCGGGCCAGAAGCGCGACAATGAGTCGTCAGGCACGCGAAAGATGATGGGATGTCACGCTTGAGAAGGCCTGACGCCTTGCTACCAACATCTCCTCGCCGTGGCTCAGGCAGAACACTCGCGGACACACCCCGGACTGAGTCGCACCGAATGCGGCCTGCTGCTCGTGCCCGAGCAGAGCTCTGCCGTGGCCTTTGGACGGGTAACGAAGGTCGCAGCGGGGGCAGAGGGTCTTGCGCCGCCTGTCGCGTTTCAGGCTGGATGTGCTCAAACGTTTCCCCCCGTCGAGGTGCACGGATGGTTTCCACGGGGTCTCGAGATTCGCCATCGAGCTTGCTTGAAGCAGCCGCCCGGCGGCTGTGCTGTGACGCGGCGGGCTGGTGGCTTCTGCTCCAAGTGATGACGAGCTTGCGGATACGGGCACCCGGCTGAAGTCCCCAGAACCACACCGTAGCATCGTCTCTTCCAGCAACGCCTTTGACCGACAGGTCCCGCATCGCCTCCTCGAGCACCTGAGCACCAGCAGCCGTTACCTCGTTGCCTGACAGATCGACCGCCTGCAATCTGCAGAAGCTCGAGTGCGTTAGGAACGCCCCGACAATCACTGCAGCGGCATCCGTCAGATGGTTGTTGCTCAGGTTCAGGCTGGAGACGACTTCACCAGCGTGTGGTGAGCCGGTGCAGATGCGGACAATTCGGGTCCGCAGGTCGTCGTCGTCAAGCCCCCGCCCCGACAGATCAAGGTCCACACCTTCTCGGCACGATTCGGGCAATGGTGTTCCTGGAGGAGGCTGCTCGAGGCTGGAGCTGTGACTCCGTGCCGGCCGGGCTCGCGACCAGGACGTTTTACCGTACTGAGCGGCAGCGGCTGATCGGGGGCGGCGGGCTGGCGAAGCAACGCGCCAGCGTTCGGGCCCGACACTCTTCCGGGACTCGGCGCCTGTCAACAGCTCGCCGCCCTCGGGTAACGACGGCAGAGCAGCCACGTCACCTCCTGCTCTCCCCACCCTGTGGGCAGGATGGGCAAGCCGCTCTGCCGTCAGCTCGCTGGTCGCTTTCGCCAGCATAGCCTTGGTAGCCTTGAGCTCCACCTCAGTGCGGAGCCGAGCGCTCGCCTCTGCCTCAGCAAGCGACTCGGCGTGCCTGGCTCGGTTTCGAAGGCTCGAGCTCGTCGCCCGCTCCCGCCCAGCAACCCGCCGTGCCTCACGCTCCATGGCACGAGCATGCTGACCGCGCAGGTCGAGCTCCTGCAGCCTGGCCTCGGTGGCGTGCAGTCCTCGGCGAAGGGCGGCCAGAGCCCGGCGCTCGGAAGCGATTGCCGCTTCGCTGTCCGTACCGGGCCCGCGACTGCTATCAGGCGTCCATCGGGGGGTGAGCCTGGGAGTTGTGGCATGCACGCGCGCTCGGGAAGCTCGTCGGGCAGGGCTGGGTGCCGCTGGGAAACGCCCAGCCGCGCCGCGCACCGGCGGCAATGGTCTGAGCCTCGACTCAGCTCGCACAGTCAAGTCCTGGACCGTGTCAAGCAGGATACGGGACGGCGAGGCCATTCCAGTCTTCGACTGAAACCGGCGGCCGTCGTCCCAACGGTCGTCCATGTGACTTGCGCCTTGAGCGACCCAGCCGGACAGCCCTCTTCGGACGTGCCCGTCACGGGGGTTGTCTTCCAGTGGCGTGCCTGTCCGCTGGTACTGGTTTGCTGCCATTCTCACGAGTATTGGCGATGGCCTTCGCCGGCGGCAGAGCAGTGTCGGCCCAGCAGCTGCAGCAGCGCCATGGCCGAGGCCATTGCGCTGGGAGGACGCGCGGTGAGTGCCAGTGTAGCTGACATTGCGACGTGCCGGGCCACACAAGGGATACTCCTCAGGGGTCAGAGAGAATCTACCTTGTTTTCTTATCAGCGGCATCTGGCAGGGGCTGTCCACGCTGCACGGCAATCATCGCCAGTGCGTGAACAAGGAAAGCCGCGGCAGGAGCCGGCTGTGGATGCGGAGGGAACGCGTGACCGGCACGCTTGCTGAAAGGCTGGCTGTCGGGCAGCACGAGCAGCATCGAGCTACGCGGCTTTGAGGCACGGCTTTCGATGCTCCACCGGTGCAGGGCCGTATCGGTTGCTCACAATGATCCAAAAGCCTGCCACCGCGGAGGAGACGGCCTTCCCGAACGTGTCAGAGGTCTCGATCGCAAAGAGCGCGCCTGCCACCACCACCATCACCCCGTAAAGAATGGCCAACCACTGCGGAAAAATCAATCGGGCTGTGGCCACAAGTTGGAGGCAGAAGCGGTCCAGGCCCCGCAGGCGCGGTGCTGGCGGCGGAGATTGATGGGCGGCCGAACGGCACCCCGCAGCCTCAAGCTGCCGCGCGGTTGGCACATCTGACCTTGTAGTTCAGAATTTGCTGTGGCTGCAGTACCCACTGCATGGTCCCGCCCGCCACGCCTTGACGCGCCGGTGCATCGAGGACCGGACGGGGGCTCGGCTGCCTGAAAGCTCTGTCGTGCAGCCGTCCAGCCGCTCGAAAACCGACACGCTGGCGGCTCCCCCCCCTGATTGGGGGCACGCACGGCCCGATGACAGGCAGCCCGGTGGTCTTTCCGGCTGCTGCCGGACGGGACAGCCCCAAGGCGCCGTGGGGCGGCCCATGGCAAGGCATCTGCAAACGGTGAGCGTAGTGGAGCTTGGGTGTCTCCCCGCATCCTTACAGACGCCAGGATGACCCGTTCCGGCTGACGCGGAAAGGTGCTGCCACCAGTATGAGCTGCCCGCCTGCAGGGCTTGCCCTGTTGCTCCAGGGCGTCATCAATGGCGTGTCGACATGGCGGCCACTCGCCGTAGCCGCTGCCGCAGCAGCTGGCGAGTCGTCTCGGCAGTGGAGCGCACCCGACGCCGCTGCAAGCACTCCCCACTGTGCCAACCTTGCGCAGGGCGCTCTTGCCGCTGGTTACCGTTGCGGTTGGGGTGTTCGCGGGGCTTGGGCTTCCGTGGCTCTCCGCATCGGCCTCGGGAGACGTGAACACCGCCGGCCCGCTTGTCATCTCGACGCTGACGTTTGAGTTCAGCGCGCACGCTATGGCGGTGTACCGCTTGTACTACTTCGTGGGGGAGGGGGCCTTTCGACCATGCGTCTGGTTGGTCTGGCTGCTGGGGGGCCTCGGCCTGAGGGCTTGGGCGAGATTGCTCACACAGGGCGTCCTTGGCGATGGCGTGGCGTCGGGGGCCGTCGTGGCGACTGCCCTTGGCTCGGTGGAGCGGGTTTCCCTGCTTGCCACGCTGCTGGTGTCGGCACTAGTGCCGCTGCTTTGCTGCGCCCGCGGCTTCACGTACTCGTCCAGGCAGCAGCGACTGAATGCGACCCTTCGCAAGCTGATGGAAATGGCGGGGCTGGAGTGGCAAGCCCAGACAGACTGGCGCTGCTGCTGGTGCGTTCGGGCGCTCCTGTCGCCGATTCTTTCGCCCTCGTCAGTTGTGCCGATCAGCAACGGAAGTGGTGACACCGAGGGAAATGCGGCCGAGGCGGGCGCCGACAGGGCACGCGAGGCCTTTGCCGTGGGAGGCTTGACCGAAACCCGGAGAGGCGCCGGCACCGACGGAGACGCGACATCCGGAGGGGGACCGAGCTGGCGGCCCGCAGCCATGGGGCAGCGCGGCAGCAGCGCACTCGACGGGAGCACGACCCCGCAGTCGGAGCTCGACGGGGTAGACACCGCGCTCGACGTCACTTCCCGCCCCGAGCGCTTGGGGGGCTTCGCCGCCGGCGGGTCGAGCAGGAATCTTGACGCCCACGCGGCTCTGTCGCTGTCGTCGACCCCGCCGCCGCACGTCACCGTGGCGGGGCATCACCTTCCCGCACGGCCGCCGCATCTCCCGCCTCCCATGACAGGCTCGCACGGGGACTCCTCGGGGGAGCTGGAGGTCGTCAGCGACGGCCGCCGCCGTCACCAAGGGTCGGCTGTTGATGGAAGCGAGTCCGGGAGCTCAGAACAAGACGGGGACACCTCTGATTCAGATGACGAGGACCTGGCTGCGGCACGCAGAGCGGCGGCAGCGGAGCGGCAAGCTGCAGCAGAGCTCGAGCTCAGGTCGGCCGTGGCAGGAACGCTCGGCAATGGTGGCTCACACGGCCAGCAGAGCGAAGTGGCGCACCACCACGGCGACGGCGGCACCACGCGGTCGGCGCCTGAGGCCGGCCCGGCGGTGGCCGAGACGCGCTCGCACTTTGTGGACCTGACAAGCTACTCCGAAGTCGGGGGTCGCAGGCGGCCCGCCCGCAAGGACGGGACAGGACGCGCACGGCGCGGCAGCAATGGCCGCGGGTCGGACGGCAGCGATGCCATCTCCGGCGGGCGCAATGACTCCGGGCTCAGCTTCGGCAAGACCCTGAGCGGAGGGGTCATGGATTCAGGCGGCCAGGACAGCGCGGCGATGGCCGCCCCTGCTGTGGCTGTGTCCGGTTCGGGCCCAGCGAGCGCGGCAACCACACTGGCCCCGATGCCGGCGGAGCCGAGCCAGGCCTCGGACGCCGGCGACGCGACGGACGTCGAGGGCGATTCGCACGGCGACATGACCTCGAGCCCCGGGTCCGCAAAGTGTGAGGGACGGAGGATTGTGGTGCTTGCTGGAGCCAAGCCTGGGCAGCGAAGCAGCATCCACGGCCGCGCCGTGCCGCGCCCGCCGACGACGGTGGTCCGCGGCGCGAGCGGCAGCATCCGGCAGCCCCTGCAGAGCACGTCCGGCAGCAGCAGTCGCAGGTCCTCGACTTCGAGCTCCGACGCCGCCCGGCGGGGAAGCTTCATCAAGCATCTGTCTCAGTCGCTCGGCTTCGGCGGGACCGAGCCAGGCACCGACGGCCAGGCCACGGGCAGCTTTGCCGGCTCGGACCACGGGGCTGCCGACAGCTCGATGGCTGACGATGCGGCCGTGCGCCGCTTCCGCCGGCGCTCGGTGACGCTCAACCACGCGGCCATCCTGCAGCTCCCGCGGCAGGACTCCGAGGCGTCGCTCGCGTCGAGCGGACGGCGCATGTCGTCTGCCCGGGGGTCCGCCCCCGGCATGCCCGCGACTCCCCGCGGGTCCGGCTCGGTCACGTTCCAGCGGCGCCTGGCCCGGGCGGAGCAGCGCCACGTGCAGACGGTGCGCGCCACCATGGGCCTGGGCCACCACGAGCACGTCGTGGCCGCGGAGGAGGAGATCGTGCCCTCCGCGCCCCTCACGTCGGCGTGGCCGTGCTGCGGCTCCTCGGTGCTGCCCCTCGAGGTGGAGGTGAGCCGACGCACGGGGGAGTTCGACGGCGCCGAGTCGGTCACGCTCGACGCGCCGGTCGCATTCGCGACGACGTCCGCGGAGGAGGACGACTCCCTAGGCAGCGAGTCGGACATGCTCGCTGCCTCGGTCAACGGCGACGCCAAAGCCGGAGCCACCGTGGTCGGGCAAGCGGCATCCAGGCACCGGTTCGGGGGCGGCCGCACGATGCAGCCCGTCCCGAGCCCCGGCCCGAAGCCGCCGCTTCGCGCCTCGCTGCGACCACGGAGCGCCGATTCAGGCCAGCCGGCGCCGCAGCAGCGCCCCAGGCTCGACAGTGTCGCCGGCCTGGACCTCACGCCCCCCGACGAGGCGGCAGAGGCGACGTTCATCGTGGCCCTGCGCACACGGGCGCGGGTCTGCGACCCCTGCCCCCTCCTCACCCGCGGTTGCAACCGCCTGGCCATCGGGAAGCCAGCGGAGGCGGACCCCTCGGCCCGCGCGTGCCTTCGGCGCCGCAGCCCCGTGTGCCCCCCCCCCTTCATGGTCTGCGCCACCGCGGCGGTGGTCGTATGCACCGCCTCCCTGCACTGGTGGTTCGACGCCTGGCAGTCGGCGCTCCTCAGCCCGGGGGCGGGACTGGGCATCAAGGTCCTCGCCGGCGCCCTCATGGCGGGCAGCCTCCTGCTCCCACCGGCTGCCATCTGCTTCGACGCCGTCCGCCGCAACGGGGCGAGGCGGCGGCTGGACCCGGGCACCGTCTTCCTCGTCGTGTTCCTCATCGCCACGCTGCCCCTCACGCTGGGGCGCTCCTTCCGCACGTTCTTCCTCATCGCCGCGGGCGACACCCTCCTCCGCGTCGTCGTCTCCCAGGCCGCGGTTGTGGTGTGCAGCCTCCTCACCAAGGCGATCGAGATCGCCGCGCCCGCAACGACGCCCACGGACAAGGAGCGGCAGCCCCTGCTCTTCGGCTTCGACGTCCTCCTCACCCTGTTCCTCAACCTCGTCAGCGCGCAGGAGCTGGACCCCGCCGCCCCCGAGTTCTGGCTCACCATCGCGGTGCGGTGCGCCGGCCTCCTCCTCCTGGACACCCGCGTGTGGTACGACGTCCTCCGCCTCGCCCGCTCCGGCCGGGTGTGGTGCCGCTTCATGACGTCCCGCCTCGGCTTCGTGGCCGCACTCCGAGCCGACCGCATCCTGGCCGTGGAGCAGCTCGCCGTGATCGCCACCGCGGCGGTGCTGGCCGGGACCAGCCTCTCGGCCGCGGCCGGCGTCTCCACCGACGTGCTCAACGTGCCGGGCCTCGGCAGCAGCGCGGGCCTCGGCGGCCGCCTGACCTCCTTCGCAATCATCTTCGTCATCATCAACGCCGTCGTCCCCGTCGTCCGCTGCATCGTCTACACCAAGCACGCCCGGTCGCGCCTCCGCAACGCCGGCATCTCCGTCCTCGGCGTGGGCACCGCCGCCGCCATGGCCACCGCCCGCGCGAGCCTGGCCTCGCCGGGGCCGCGCTCCGACGCCTCGCCCCGCAGCGTCACCGGGACCGGCGTCGGCCCGTCGGCCGCATTCTTCGGCTCGTCGGCCACCGGCTCGTCCGCGGGCGGCAGCACCGTCCCGTCGGCCGTCGGCGGACTCATACCGCGCCCCAGCGTCGGCGGCTCCCCCGCCCCGCCCCCGCCCCCGCTCCGTGGCATCGTCGCGGCGGCGCCCGCCGGTCTGGTGGTCCCCCTCCGAGCCGCGCCGCGCGGCCGCTCACCGCGACGGCCCGCGCCGGCTCGACCCCCCGACCCGCACACGTCGGCCGACGGCGCGGTGGCGGAGGCCAGCGGCACCTGGCTGCACGTCGCCCACGCGGGTGGCTCCTCCGGCGGCGTTGCCGTGAGCGGCCGGAGGTCCGCGCAGCGCCGCACCGGGGACGCCGTGCTCGTGGCCCACCGCCCGCGCCGCGGCCAAGGCGGCCAGCGGCGCGCCTCGGCGAGCGACGACCCCACGGCGTCCCGGGAGGCGCCGCTGCCGCTGCTGCCCGGTGCGGTGGGCGTGCTCCCGCCGGCAAGGTCGGCCGGCTCTGCCGCTGGGGGTGGCAGAGCCGGGCACACGCACTCAAGGCCGCCCCGCGTGTCAGACGCCGGCAAGCCGAGCGCCGAGGTGCGGGCCCGGAGGCGAGCGGCGGCGAGGCGGAGGCGAAGGCGCTTGCCGTGCTGCCGACCGCGGAAATGCCTCCGCCGCTGGGGCGGCTACTGCCTGGGCGGGAACCGCGCGACGGACGACCACTGGTCCAAGTTCCGGCTGCAGTACGCCGCGGTGGTCATGCCCTTCGCGGTGCTGTGGGGGGCGTGGGCGTCGGCCATCGCACTGGGCATGGGGGCGTCGGCCTGATCGCGCCACCCGCCCGAGCGGAGCGCGGCAGAGGAGGCCGTCTCGCGCCGAGCGCCGCTTTGCGTGAAGGGAACGGGCGCCGCGGCTCGGGCGTGTCACCGCGCCGCTTCGCAGCGGGACGCCGATACGGCACGGTCGTCGCAGGCCTTGTCACTCACGAGGACCGCAGCCCACCCGGCTCGTGAGGGGCCCGCCCCGTCACTCGAGGCGCGCCTGCCCCATGCCAAACCACCTGAGCAAGGCGTCAGTGAAGCCCCGCTCGCCGGTGTACGCCCTGCCTGAGAGCACGGCGGCCTCCACCGGCAGGTACGCCTCGAGCGACTCCCAGGGCTTCCAGCCGTACTCCGTGCGTAGAATATAGCCGCCAAAGCACAACACAGCGCAAACGAACAGCGCGTCGAGCCAACGGCCGAGCGCCCTGGGATCGGACCTCCCCTTGGAGTCGAACACCTTGTCTCCATGGGCGCGCCACTCTTCCCGGGCTGCCGCTGTTGCCGAGGCTAGCTCGGCCTTGCGCTGCTCTTCTGTCATGTGCGGCATCAGGACGCTGGTCAGCGCGGCCAAGCGCTCAGCCTCGTGCTCGCTCAGGTCAAACGGGTCCTGCTTCGCGCCCACTGCCGCGTCCGCCCGGGCCTTGACAGCATCGGTGAGCTTCATTGCAGCAGTCTCCGTTCTGATCTCCTCGGCAGTGAGCACGTCCTCGCCACGGCCGTGCGCGGCTGGCACCTGACGCCGCCGAAGGCCCGGTGCATCCGCCCCGGAGCCAGTTTCCTCGAGCTCGCTCATGCTCGCAGGCAGCGCCACCGGTGGGTCCATCCCTGCCGCGGGTGTCTCGGCCGGATCATCGTCACCGAAGCTCATAGGCGTGCTGGGCAACTGCCGCGAGGCAAAGATGAGGATCACCGTGAGCACGATCCCCCCAACGAACACCCATTGGAGCTGCTCAACCGGGGACATTGCGTCAAGCATCTGCATCCGGGACGGCCTGGTTTGCGTGCCCTCCGGTCGAGAAAGGTGCCGGGGCGCACGATTCTCTGCCTCCCTCTGCAGCTCGCGTCCAGCCCACCTGCCACGACGCACACGGGCGGCCTCCTGGGAGCCGAAACGAGCATGGCCAAGAGTGGGATGTCTCCCGGTGCTCGGCTCCCACGCAGCGCAGTTGCCGAATGCTGTGGGGAAGGACTCCAGAACCCGCGAGGGCAAAATCTGTGCTTCCTGAACAGCGCGGTACAGGTTCTGTTCCATGGGCATGCGCTCCGCCAAGGCCTGCAGCAGATGACATCACGCGTCATTTACTTCCGGGAGTCGGGAGCAGGGGACGACGCGGGCGCTGATGGTGGAGGGCCGGCCGTAGCGGGGCCGGATTCGATGGCCGAGCCGGACGTGCTCGGAGAGCTCCTCGAGGTCATGGGCAGCATGTGCCTGCCCGGAAGCGCCAACACCACCGGCCTTCAGGAGATGCTCAGTCGTCAGCATCCCGTCGAGTTTGGTGTTGGTGAGCCGCGGAGAGTGTCGATGCGATTGGCTCGCGCCGAGCAATTGCGTGGCTTTGGCCGCGGGCCCGCTCCAGACCGAGACGGATGTGTTTTCTTTGGCTTCGCAGGTCGGATGGGCGACCCTCGCGAGGCGATCGGGCGGCTGCTAGACTATGTGATCGAGGCCGACGAGCATACCGCCGGCCATCGGGCCAAGTTGCGCGAGGCTGCGATCGCCAAGGGCATCTCGGACCCATCGCAGCTGTTCTTGTCGTACTCAATGCAGCTGCCTGAGCAGTCTAGCATGGCCGTCGCGGAGCGGGACAACCCGGTCAAGCTCAACCTGGGGCTTTGCTTCGCCGAGCAGGACATGGAGGTGAGCCCAGACGACCGGACCGTCCGCCAAGCAGGCGCACCGACTCTGTCGGATGATGCAGGAGCGAGCATGCCTGCTGGCGGTGAGGCAGGGGCGGGCGGGCATGGCGCGTCGGCGCTGACCTGGGAGCGGTCCATCGGCTCCGAGATGGGACTGGACCTCTCGGCGCTGGCGTCGGCATCCGTGGACCGCGCAGAGTTGCAGCCGTGGTGGCACCCAGAGTGGAGCGCCCCGCCTCCCGCCAGGGGCGGGCCGGACCTCCGTCTCAACGGTCTTGAGGCGCGCATCCTCTCGGCTGTCTACTCGCCGCTCCCCTGGCAGGAGGCGGAGCGGGCCAACCAGATCATGTTCGAGGAGGAGCTGCTCTCGCCGCTGGCCGCGGCCTCGACGCCAAGGGCGAGCGCCTCCAGCGAGCCCGACTACGTGGTGCTGCGCCTGTCGCGGGACCGGAGGCCGCTGGAATATTGCTCCTGGCGGTGCAGCCACTGCAGCGCCGTCATGCGCTTCAACAAGATGCGATCCTTCTATACCAGCTCTTCGAGCGCCCATCACCTTTGCTCTGGGTGCAACCGACTGCGCCATGACGTCGGGCAGGACGTGCGCGTCATGTCGTCCTCTGAACTGCGCGAGAAAGAGCAACGCAGGCAAAGGGAGGCCGAGCAGGCCGCTGCCGAGGCGACCCGCGAGAGTGGCATCTCGAGCCTTTCTCCTCCCCAGTCGGTCGCATGGCGCTCCCGCCGCCTGGTTTCGACACCGGAGGCATGCCTGGTCTTCCTCAGCATGCCCAGTGCGGCGGCTCCCAACCGCCGGTTCGTCCGCGCCCTGTGTGACGGCCTCTTCCGGCGAGCCGAGGGCGACCCGCCTGCTTCAGCCCAGGCCCGGGCCGTGTCGCACGACCACGTCCCCAGCATCCGTCCACACCTCATGTTCTGTGGCGCGCCGGGCGCGACGGCCGGTGTCGGCGCGGCGGCAGGGGCAGGCCCAGACATCGCTGGCAGCCGCGCACCCGAGGACCCCACTCCCCACGAGCACTTCCTCTCCGCCATCGTCTGCTTCGGCGCGTCGCACTACGTCACGTACGTGCGGTACGCCGAGCAGGATGTGAGGTGCGATGGAGGGTGGCTCCTCTTCGACGACGCCTCCGTTCGGATCGTCGGGACCATGGCCGATGTGGCCGACCACATCCAGCGCGGAAGGCTGCTGCCGGTGGTCCTCCACTTCGAGCGGCCGCCCCTGGTACGCCCGCATTGGGCAGTCCCGCCGGGGAGCAAGTTCATCTCGATGGCAGCGGCGCGACGGGACTTTGCCACGTCGATGCAGGCCCGGAAGGACAGCGGGACAGCCTACGTCACGAGCGCCAGGCCGCACCCCCCATGGCCGCGGCCACATCTCCCCGGGGGCTCGGAACTTGCAGCAGGCGCCGCCGCAGCAGCGCCTCATCCCGAGGGCGAGGGCGCGACATCAGGCCCAGGCAGGGCGTCGGGCCCAGGCACGGAGGAGGCAGGGGACGACGGTGAACCACGGGCGACAGCACCGAGTCCGGGATGGCCTGGCGACGCAGCGGAGAGGCTGCCACCGCTGGCAGACACTGGCGCCGTTACCGGCTGGGAGGCTGAGCAGGACGCGCGCGCGAGCGCCATGGCCGCCGATGAGGCCATGGCGCGGCGCCTTGCCGAAGAGGACCGAGCAGCAGCGGCGGCACTGCCCGCTGCGGCCGACGGGCGACCAGGCACCGAGGCCGGAGGCTCGTACCACCCCGACCGGGTGGTAGCCCTGGACCCAAGCCTGTGCGGCAGGAAGGCCGCGCTGCCGCGCCGGCCCTCATCCAGTGTGTTGATGATGGACGTGCGGGCGCCGGGCTGGAGCACAGACGGGGCGTTCGGCCTGCCCGCCGCCACGCTCTGGAAAGGCCATGGCTGCAAGACTGGCAGGCAGTGGATCGATGCCAGCCCGGTTGAGTTCGTCAGCCGGCCTGGCGCGCCAACGTACGCGGAGCTCACCCGAGGAGCGACGAGCAGGAGGTTCACAGACATGATCGGCGGCCTCTGTCGGGCGGCCGCACATGCCCCAATCGGGTCGGCGGCTCGGCCAGCGGTCCCCTCGGCGGGGCAAGCCTGGCAGACTGCCGGGTCCAAGGCCTCCGTGCACGGGCGCACGCACGTGGACCATCATGACGGCGTGGCGGCAACGACCGCCGCTGCACCTCGCGGGGCCGCCACCGGCAACCCCTCAGACTCGCTGCGGCATCCGCTGTATGGAAGCCCTACCATGCGGCCCGACCCGTACGTGGAACGTCCCGCGGCTGGCCTCCCGTCGGGCTCCGCGTCTTCCGGCCACCAGACTGCAGCGGGAGGCCCGCGTGGCGGCTCCGCGGCTGGCGGGTGGGAGGAAGGGACCGACCAGAGAGGGAGCGGCCAGGGTAGGTACTGACGGTGGTTCAGAGTGTGCTTGATCCGTTCCTGCGCGATGATGATTGCTGAGCGGCCTGCGTCCGTGGGCTGACAACAACATTTCAGAGCTTGGATGCCCACTCGTCCCGAAGCTGCGCGCGCACACCCTCGGAGCCGTGTCCCCATGGAGACGGGGCGGTACCCTGGGCTGATCGCCGCACTCGATCGGGGCGCCGCAGCCGGGCCGGAGGCGCTCGTGGCGGCGTGCGCGCTCGAGGCCGGGGGCAGGATTCCCCACGCGCTCCGTGCGCGCGTCTACGCAGCGATCCTGGGGGTCCAGCTTATTGGGGGCGAGCAGCTGTCAGCCACCGTCGCCGCAACGGCGCTGGACCTGTCAAACCAGCGCGTCCTGCGGGTCGACTGCGAGCGAACCAGGCAGGAGCTTGAACCGTTCCGCTCCGATGAGGTCAAGGCCCGGCTCGCCCGCATCCTTGCGTTCTTCTGCAAGTGCCAGATGACGCCATACAGGCAGGGACTGAATGAGGTCGTGGCGCCCGTCATGACGCTGAGCACGTGCGGAACGGCCGACCCCAGCGAGCTCGGCAACCTCTCCGACGGCGTGGTGTACAGCCTGCTGCAGCGGCTCGTCTCTACGTTCCTTCCGGCGGCGTACGGTGCGGACGACGAGTTTGTCGGGCTTCAGTGCGCGCTGCAGTACGTGCGGGTGCTGCTTAACTTCCACGACCCGTCGCTGGCCCGTATCCTGGACCAGAACAGCGTGACCCCCGAGCTTTTCGCCACCCCGTGGCTTATCACGCTGCTGGCTCGCGGCCACCGGCTTCCGGTAGTCTTTGAGGTCTGGGACAGCCTCGTGCTGCACCTTGCCGTTCCCCGTTCCCCGCGGCCTGCCAAGGGGGGGCGTGATCCCGCCGAGCCCAGGGCCGAAGCGAGGCAGGGCATGCCCCACGCTGGCGTGAACGTGGGTCCCGGGCTCCTGCACTTTCTGTGCGTCGCCATGATCATGCGCCACCGTGACGCCATCGAGGCGAACGTGGCCGCGGCCGGCGGCGACGGGTCGGGAGAGGAGCACGTCAGGGGCCTGCAGATGGCCGAGCTGTCCATGCTCGTGTCCCGCCTGTCGCTGGAGACGCCCGAGGACGGCGAGGCCCTCGTCCGGTCTGCCGTGGCGCTGGCGGCCGCCACCCCCGACAGCGTCCGAGCGCACCTGCTCGAGGTAGCGTACGCACAGGACCCCCCCCCGGCGGAGGCTCTGGCGGAGCTCGAGGCGAGCGTGTGCGCCCGCGTGAGCCCGGATGAGGCGCTCATGCGCGCAGCTGACGCCGCCACGATCGCCGCCGCGGCGTCGGGGGTCGCCCCTGACGACGGCCCGGCCTCGCCCGGCCCCCCGCCTCTGCTCGTCATCGACTGCCGGCCGGAGGCGGACTTCGCGTCGTGCTGCGTCCGCGGGTCGTTCCACCTCGACCCCTCGGTCCTGCTCGACCCGGCCATGCTGACGACGATGGCCGATGCCTTCGCCAGCATGACAGGGCTTCACTTTGCCGTCCTGGGCGGCGGGTCTCACGCTGAGCTGAGTGCCCGGCACGGCGGCCCGGCGGCCGCGGAGCCCGACGGCGCGGCACCCGACGTGGATTCCGCTCACATCGTGGTTCTCTTCCTGCTCAACAGGGGTTTCCGTCACGTGTGCGAGGTGCGGGGCGGGTTTGCCGCCGTGGAAGCCGCCGTGGCTCGTCGGCCGGCGCTCGCCAGGTGCCTGCAGCGGGAGGCAGGGTCAAGCGGCGCCGCAGGTGATGGTGACGGGGCTGATGACGGGCCGTCGTACGACGACGGGAGCGACCGCGAGGGCTCCGACGAGTCGGACGGCGGCGCCGGTGTTGCTGCTGGCGGCCCCACTGAGCAGCGCGGCGGGAGCCGGGCGGCAAGGCTGCTTCGCCGCCTGGGCCGCAGGTCGAGGGCCGCGTCGGCATCAGCAGAGGCCGGCTCTGCACTGCCGCCCCCGCCCATTGTCGCCGCCTCGCCGCTCCGCCGCTCGCGGGCCGGGAGCTCCGGGTTCGCCGGCTTGAGGACCTGGCTGGCCGGGCGAGCAGCGCCGACGGAGGTGTTCTACACCAGCGAGGGGAGCGTCGGCACGCCCGTGGAGTCGGGCGCGTCCAGCGTCGGGCCGTTGAGCGACGCTGGCGCGCCTGACGAGCCCGCACCGGCAGCGCCGGCGGCGGCCGGAGGAGGTGAAGTGGTGCCGACAGGCCTGTTCACCGGGCTGCGGCTGGCTCGGTCGCGCCGCGAGACGAGCACCGGAGGGGCCAGCATCGCCTCTGCCGGTGCTGCGAGCGAAGCGTCTGGCCGGGGCAACGGTGATGTCCCTGCCTCATCCCTGGAGCCCGCCGGGCTGGGACATGAGATGATCACGGACGACGAGGCCATCGACGCCCAGCTTGACGCCATCGTGGCTCGCAGCGCCCGTGCCCCAGCGCCCCCAGGCGGACTGGCCGCGAGCCCCGGCACGACCCCTGTCGCAGCGGCGCCTGCTGACACGCCGGCGACACGGACAGGCAGCATCGTGCGGCCAGCCGCCGAGCCAAAGTCAGGGGCCGGTTCGACGACCACGGAGGGCAGGCATGCTCCCGCAGAGTCGTTGCGGAGCCGCGTCAGCGGCTGGAGATCTGCTCTGGGCACGGCGGCTGCAAGCGTGGCATCCATGGCGGCGAGCCGCCGCGGGCCAGGCAGCGATTCCTTGGGCGCGGCACCCCCGAAGGCTTCAAGCGCTGAGGCCGCTGCGACGGCGGCGGGCACCTCCTTTGCGGCTGCAGACGAGGCTGCTGACCTGCTGGACACGAGGCTATCGCTCGTTTTCAAGGGGGCGAGGGCCGCCGCGTCGCCGGAAGGTGACCCAGGAGTTGCCTTGGGCAAGCGCGGCGCAGGCTTCTACTCGATGCGTCTTGTCAAGGTGGCCGAGATGGACGGCGAGGGCGTGCATCGCGGCGCCGTGGTGGACGCCGACGGGGAGTGGTGCGCGTTGCCGGCCGACGGGCTGGAAACAATGGCTCGCGTGATCGGGTGCAGGAGGGTGTTCGCGGACAAGCGGGTTGAGCGCCGAGTCCTGCTGCTCACCAGGCGATGGGTGTGTCTTCTGGTGCCCATCGAGGGCCCAGGTGCGCCGGAACCTGCACCAGCCGCGGCGCCGAAGCCGCGTGGCCTCCTCTCGTCGCTCGCGTCCCGGGCTATGAAGGCTGCCGCGCAGGTCGTGAGCCTGCAGCCGCAGATTCATTTCCAGCTGGACGAAGTGGCATCGCTTGCTTGCCTACGCAAGATGGGTGGCAAGAAGGGAGTCGCGGATCTAGCCATTCTTGACTTACACGAGCCCGCGCATAATGCAGAGGGCGCTGCCGCATCCCAGCGCTTGGTGCTTCTGTGTGACGACGTGAAGGAGCTGGTCGCAGGAGTGCGGGACTTCCGAAAGTGACGCGCCCTTTCGCCTGGACAGGACTGCACAAACACTGGGCCCACAGCCACAGCAGGTGTCAGTCTGCTTCTGACCTTAGCTGCGGGCACAGCAGCCGAGCAAGCCCCTCCCAAAACAATCCGGAGAGTGGGTCACAGCATGCTCGCCCGCTTCGCCCCACCGTCGTCGCCCCGTGCCCATCATCGCTGTCACTCCCCTCCTTGCCTTCGGCCATCGTCCCGGCATGGGCTGAGGTCGACCCAGGGTCTCCCGATGACCCTCCATCGGGCTTGGCTGGGTCATCATCGTCGGCCACTAACGGCCCAGTCAGCAGCATGCTGGCCCAGGCGTCGCAGAGCTGGTGCAAGCTGAGCATTCGCTCCTGCGCTCGTCGCATCGCCTCATCAGCCTGCGCAATGAGTCGCATTCGCTCCTCCAGCGGTCGAGCCAGAAACCCGGCCAGCCACGACGGGGTCACCCTGTCCCCGGCGCCCATGTCAGCGAGGACCGCCTGCAGCGCTGTCGCGCTGCTGGCTAGCTGCATGCGTTGGTGAACGAGCCCGCAGGCCACTCCCGGATGGGGAACCCCATGAAGCAGGCTTGCATGGGCCGTCCAGCCCCCGAGCCCAGCGACCGTCGGGGCGAGCGACGGCGCCGATGCTTGCCCTTGAATCGAGTCACCACCGAAGGCAGACCCGGTCCATCGGAGCATGGCGCCGGCCTCAGCCCCGTTGGTCGTCAGAGTGGCAACTGTGTCTGCTGATGCGGGCATATGCGGGCGCTCTGCCCTGACATGCTCTGCCAAGACCGGAACACGAAGAACGAAGTCGTTGGCTGGCACGCAGTCTGCCGGTGCCGGACAAAGCGCGAGGCCGCGGCCGTCGACCGTGGTGATGGTATACCCGATGATGAGGGAGCCCAGGAGCTCCCCGTCGTGGAACGGGCTAGGCCCGTCCGGCACGGCACGCGCCCGGCGCTTCACGCCCGGCAGGAGCGGCTCGCCTGGTCGGCTGAAGACATCGGCCAGCTTTGCCGCCTGGACGGGGAGGAGCTCAAGCCCCACCAGCTCCGCAGCGCATGTCACCCGCTTGGTCGCAAGAGCGTAGGCCGCATGGTCCAGATGGGCACGTCGCTCTGTCTCGGACGCCCAGGACGGCCCCATCGCGTCCGCAAGCAAGCGCTCCAAGACAATGCGCGCGACAGGGCTCTGTGAGCAACCGTCGTCGATGCGCAGCGGCCACGGCCCAGGGCCAGATCCGATCTCCACCATGGTCGCCAGGTGTGGTGCGTCAAGCGCGGACCCCCGTCGCGCTTCCCGAGAAACGGTCGAGACGTCTGCTGTCCGCATGCTCGAGGAGTCTGACTGCCGCCTGAACGCGAGCGCGTCCAGCACGCGACGAGCCAGCATGTACTCGGCCCGGGCAGCCCCCGGGACGAACACGCTCAGCACCTCGATGGATCCCACCCGCTTGTGCCCTGTGCTGCGAAAGGGCGGGAGCCCATCCGCCAATGGTGTCGGCTGTCGCCCCATCATCGCCGCCACAGGACACGACATGGCGGCGAGCATAGCCGCAAGGTCAGCTCCGGCCTTTGGATCACCGACCACCGCTTCGAGGTACCTGTCCGAAGTGATATCCGTGCCGGACCAAAGTCGAATCACAGTGCCGCCGGGGCTTGCTCCCAGAGCAACGGCTCGTGCAGCCTGCGGGGAGCGCCGATGAGAACGCATCGATCAAGGACCGCGCTTTGCCGGGGCTCTCCCCCCGTCCTGCTCATCGCCACTCGAATGAAGGAGGATGCATACCTTTCCGATGGGCTTGCGGATTCGTTGGCCGCTGTCCGCCATCTCAAGCTCAAGGTACTCTATGTCATTGGCCCGAACCCGGCAAACCGTGGCCTGCTGCCCGTGAACCAGAACGGTGATAGCATCACCGCCTCTCGCAGCCTCTGGCCCAGGTAGCGCTTGCATTAGGGGGCCCTGGGATCGCACGCAGTGCGGCGGCGCCCGCACGCGGCGGCCACCTGAAACCATCAAGCGCTCTGCAGTCGTCCCCGATCGGTCATCAGTGGTCGCACGTGCATGCATGCGGTCACACAAGCTGACCAAGCCTGAAAGGCTGGCGAGGAGCACACAGTCTCGAGCAGATGCGACCGACCTGAAGCGGGACAGGCGCGCGCGGGCGTTTGATGAGAGCGAGCGAACCTATGCATCGTGGGAAACGAGCCGGTGTCGGCACAGTGTTGACAGCCCGGCAATGGTCGCGCCGGGTCGCACTCAAGCGAAGCGCATGTCGAACAGACGCCACCCGACGACGTCACTAGAGTGCGAGTAGAAGTTGCGGTCGAAGCCGGGGTCGTTGACCGCCAGCGCATCGGGGTGAGTCGCGTTCCAGCCAACGACGAGGACAAAGTGCGCTCCCTTCATCACGTTGGCAATGACGGGGCGACCGTCGCGGAGCATCGTCTGCACCTGCGCGATGGAGAGGTCGTTGGTACGACGCATGCCGTCGGCAGGCCACGTGATCTTGGACGGGTCCACGCGCGGCACAGCGCTCTCGATGAGGTCGTTGCCGGTATAGCCGGCGTGGCCCCGGAGCCACGCGTTGAGGGTGCCGGGGTCGGACGTCTTGCCCTCGACGGTGATCCGGTGGCCGCCGATGGCCATCGAGGTCGAGCTCATCAGGCAGCCGACCTGACAGACGGTGTCGGTGTCGATCTTGTCGCTGCCCCAGCGCGAGTCGCACTGCTTGTAGAGCGGCATCTTGAACGGCACGACGACGCCTGCTCCGAGGGGCCCGGTGTCCTCCGCCACTGGCCCCGGTCCGCGCAGGGCGGATGTGATGCGGTACTCAAGCACGTCGCTGATGTTGGCGTAGCCGTAAGACTTGGAGGCGTAGAAAGGGTCGTTCACGAGGAAGCGGTCCGCGGCATCGCTGTCGACCCCGGTGACCAGCACAAAGTGGCCGCTATCGTGGACGTGAGCTGCGGTTTCAGGGGTTGTGGAGGGAGGAGGTCGGGGCGGGAGTTCGGTGCCAATGGGCGCCGGGGGGAGGGTAGCGTATGTCGGGGGCGCCATGCTGGCCTGCTTGCCATCCTCTCACCGATGAACACTGTGGCCCCTGCCGTGACTGCCTCGCGCATCTCCCTGAGCTCGGGCTTGGGCTTCTCTGAGACGAACGAGAGCGGCGAGCCGGGGAGGCTGCCGGGGGCGGCGAGAACCAGGTTGTTGCAGTCGCCAGCGATGCATGTGTAGCCCTTGTTCGACTCGAGCCACTGGTTCATCGTGTCCGGCCGGACGGCTTCGCCGTTGATCTTGGCGCCGAGGCCAGCCATTGCCATG